>OCHB01001044.1_pt1 | contig 22554 bp, 21 predicted proteins | sample 1538731 | NCBI WGS metagenome assembly OCHB01 (sample SAMN04571721, study PRJEB22368) | human gut metagenome | biome: human gut; material: stool | host: Homo sapiens | place: Luxembourg | collected 2012-09-20 | reverse complement strand
ATAAAAAACAATATTAGTATAAAATGTGCTGGAATAAATTGCAAGCCAAGCTTTCCATGGTGTATATTAATTGGGGACTGCGGATTGGGAATTGGTCTGCGTCTTAAATGTTGTGTATATCAGTTGCGGTGTCTGACTATAGCATACGCTTGAATAATCCGAGCTGTGTGTAACTTAATGTCGCTATATACATAAGGGCGGTGCGTCAAATCTCGTTCAAGCGAAGCGCGTTTGATTTGACACACCGTAATAAACTCTGTAGATAGCGGCATTTAGTTACACTAAGCGCAGGATTCCTGAAAGCGTATGCTATAGTCAGATGCCACAACGTCATGTACGCAAGTTGAAGGATGCAGACCAATTCCCAATCCGCAACCCTCAATAAAATAAAAGGAGTATTCCATGCTTGAATTAAATGATATAAAGAAAGACTATGTGTCCGGTTCTACTACTGTGAGCGCACTTAAGGGCATTAATCTTAGGTTCAGGGACTGTGAGTTCGTGTCGATTCTTGGACAGTCCGGATGTGGTAAGACCACTATGCTTAATATTATAGGCGGACTTGATAAGTATACGAGCGGCGACCTTAAGATAAATGGAGTGTCAACTAAGAATTATAAGGACAGAGACTGGGATTTTTACAGAAATAATTCTATTGGTTTTGTGTTTCAGAGTTACAATCTGATTCCGCACCAGACTGTTTTATCTAATGTAGAGCTTGCACTTACGCTTTCAGGTGTATCTAAGGCAGAGAGAAAGAAAAGAGCGATAGAGGCACTTGAGAAAGTTGGACTTGGAGAGCAGATTCACAAGAAGCCTAATCAGATGTCAGGTGGACAGATGCAGAGGGTTGCTATTGCAAGAGCACTTGTAAATAATCCTGATATCCTGCTTGCTGACGAGCCTACAGGAGCGCTTGACACAGAGACAAGTATCCAGATTATGGAGCTTTTAAAGGAGATATCAAAGGACAGACTTATAATTATGGTAACTCATAATCCGGAGCTTGCCAAAGATTATTCTACAAGAATAGTCAGATTATTAGATGGTGTGATAACTGATGACTCTGATCCATATTCGTTAGAAGATATGGAAGCTGATATCAGGGCTAAAGAGGCTGCTAAGGTTAAGACATCAGAAAAGAAGACTAAAAAGTCAGGAAATAAGCAGAAAACATCTATGTCATTCTTTACAGCTCTTTCGCTTTCCTTTAATAACCTGATGACTAAGAAAACAAGAACGATTCTTACTGCATTTGCAGGAAGCATAGGAATTATCGGTATTGCAATGATTTTGTCTATCTCAAATGGTATCCAGTTATACATAGACAGGGTTCAGAGAGATACGCTTTCGAGTTATCCTATAACACTTCAGGCGGAAGCCATTGATATAAGCAGTATGGTATCAAGCATGACAGGTAATTCGGATTCAGAAGAGCATGAGGATAAGTCTAAAATATATTCTAACGATATCATGGGTGACATGATCAATACCATGGTAAAGGAAGTTAAGAGCAATAACCTTTCTGAGTTTAAGAAATACATTGAAAACGGCAGCTCTGACATTAAGTCATATGTAAGTGATATCCAGTATTCATATGATGTTCCTCTTAACATTTATATGAAGGATACTTCTAACGGTGTTGAGCAGTTAAACCCAGGTACAATGTTTGATTCGATATATGGCGAAGGTGCAACAAGCGCATCTTCTTCAATGTCATCTGGTATGGGCATGGGAATGTTTTCTAACAGCAGTGTGTGGAACCAGCTTTTAGGAAACCAGCAGGTTCTTGATGAGCAGTATGATGTCCTTGCAGGACACTGGCCAGAGAATTTCAATGAGGTTGTGCTTGTTGCAGATAAGAATAACGAGGTTGATGATTATACACTTTACTCATTAGGTCTTAAAGACCCTGAGGAAGTAAGAACACTCTTTAAGAAAATGATGGTTGGTGAATCATACGAAACAAAAAAAGATATAAGCTATACATTTGACGAGATTCTTGATACAGAGTTTAAGCTTGTTATGCCTACAGACATGTATAAGTACAATGATGTGACTGGTACATGGGACGATTACAGCAAAGATGATAAGTATATGACAAATGTTGTAAATAACGGAACTGACATTAAAGTATGTGGAATAATCAGACCTAATGATGATGCAGTCAGTACTTCACTTTCAAGTGGAATCGGTTATACAGCAAAGCTTACGGAATACATTATCGAAGAAGTAAAAAACAGTGAGATAGCCAAGGCACAGCTTGCTGATACAAGCGTTGATGTATTTACAGGAGTTCCATTTGACAATGACAGGAATACAGAGATTACAATGGATGATGTAAATGCATATATGGCAACACTTTCACCAGAGGAAAGCGCTCAGATGCAGGCAATGACAAGTGGAATGAGCGATGATCAGATACTACAGCTTTTCTCAGCGTCACTAAAGGCTAGAACAACAGATGCAACATTAGACAGCAATAAGTCGAAGCTTGGAATTACAGACCTTGATACACCTTCACAGATAGATATATATGCAACTGATTTTGACTCTAAGGAGAAGGTTCAGAATATTATCAAGGATTACAATAAGCTGCAGCAGGACGATGGCAAGGAAGAAAATGTTATTAACTACACAGATTATGTTGGAATAATGATGTCATCAGTAAGTACAATTATTAATGCAATCTCTTATGTATTAATAGCATTTGTTGCAATATCACTTATAGTTTCTTCAATAATGATAGGTATTATCACATACATTTCAGTACTTGAAAGAACTAAGGAAATTGGAGTATTAAGAAGTATTGGTGCTTCTAAGAAAGATGTTTCAAGAATATTCAATGCAGAGACACTTATTGAAGGTTTTGTCTCAGGCGCACTCGGCATTGTTGTAACTTTATTGTTGTGCATACCTGCAAATGCGTTGATTAAGCACCTTACAGACATTTCCAATGTTGCACAGCTTCCGGTTGCAGGAGGAGTAATACTTATAATAATAAGCATGTTCCTTACATTTATTGCCGGACTTATCCCAGCAAAGCTTGCAGCTAAAAAAGACCCTGTTGTGGCATTAAGAAGTGAATAATGTCTTTACTTTAAAACTTCACTGTGTTAAAATTTAAAAGTAATAAGCCAATGTTATTTTTGGAAAACCGGGGTGGATAATTATGAACAATAAGTTAAAGACACAGGCTGTTGAGCAGCTTTTTCAGGCAATATTAAGTCTTAAGGATTTAGATGAAGCATACGATTTCTTTGAGGATGTATGTACAATTAACGAGATTTTATCCTTATCCCAGAGATTTGAGGTTGCCAAGATGTTAAGAGAACACAGGACATATCTTGATATTGCAGAGAAGACAGGTGCGTCTACTGCGACAATCAGCAGGGTAAACCGTTCGCTTAATTATGGTAATGACGGGTATGACAGAGTATTTGAAAGACTTGGCATGCTTGAGAAAGAGTCAGAAGATAATAAGTAATATATGAAGCAATGTAAAAGGGAACTGTCAGTACTGGCAGTTCCCTTAATTTGTATGGATTATTTCTTTTTGTCTGTTTTATCAGGCTTCTCAGGCTGCTTTGGCGCATGCTTGGCAGAGTAATCATCAATCAGACTTTCAATCATGTTCTTCTTCATGTATACATCAAAGCTTAAAAGGCATACAAGGCTGAAGAACTGTAAGAATTCTCTGTCATCATCATCCTTTACATCTGAAAATGCATTGCTTGCCTGTTCAGACTTTGCAAATATATCTTTAGATAATGGCCTTGCAAGAGAGGATTCCATTGAAAAAATCTCTTTATATATATAATCCAGATCCGGCTTGGAACCTTCATCAAAGAATTTCTCAGTGAGAGGATTGAGCATTTTCTGTATATCACTTATTGAGAGAATGTTCTTAAAGTAATAGATAAATGTAAGGATATATATGTGTTCCTTAGAGTACTTTTTCTTTACTGGTGATGGCAGCAGATTGTTTTTGGCATAGTTGTTAATCATTGTTTTAGTTAGTACTTTATCATCAGTGGTACGCTTTGTATCGTGAAGATGTTCATACATAAATGTTGTAACCTGATCCATGTACAGGTTGATGTTAGGCACATCTCCGGGTTTTATATAGTTAAGAGCGGACATATCTTTAAGAATACCACTCATAAGCTCTTTAATATCGTTGTTCATATGTTCCTCATTTCTTTAAAAATGCGTATTCATGAGAGAATACATTTATATTAATGCTTAAGCTATATTATATAGTTTTTAAAACCACATTTCAAGTAGGAATAATATAATGAACTTTAGCATAGTGTAATGTGCATATTATGATATTTTAATTTTTATTACAAGAATATAAAATATGTTTCATAGGAGCAAATATTCGTGACTTTTTACTCCTGATATATTATAATGAAAAAGGTTTTTTAAGAATTCTGGGAGACAGAATTCGGATGCACCAGAGGGTGATATGTGCCAGAAAGCGGCACAGGAATGGAGGATTATTATGGGTATTTTAACAAGATTCAAGGACATTATGAGCGCTAACATCAATGCACTTCTCGATAAGTGTGAAGATCCAGAGAAGATGATTGACCAGTACATGAGAAATCTTGAGAGCGACCTTGGAAAGGTTAAGGCAGAGACAGCTTCAGTTATGGCTGAGGAGACAAGATGTAAAAGAGAGCTTGATGAATGCACAGCAGATGTTGCCAAGTATCAGTCATATGCAGAAAAGGCTCTTAAGGCTGGCAACGAGGCAGATGCAAGAACATTCCTTGAGAAGAAGCAGCAGTTAGTTTCTAAGCAGGCTACATTACAGCAGACATATAATATTGCAGCAGACAATGCAGCTAAGATGCGTCAGATGCATGATAAGCTCTGCAAGGATATCCAGTCTCTTGAAGCAAGAAGAGATGCAGTTAAGGCTAAGGTTGCAGCAGCTAAGGCTCAGGAGAGAATCAACAAGGTTGGTTCAAGTGTTAACAGTGTTGGAACAAGCATGGATGCATTCGGTAAGATGGAGGCTAAGGCTAATAAGATGCTTGACGAGGCTAATGCAATGGCAGAGCTTAACCAGACACAGCTTGAGGCAGATGTTGACAGTCTTGCAGCTAAGTATGATGCAGAGCCAGCTAACACAGCAGTTGATGATGAATTAGCAGCACTTAAGGCTCAGATGGGCTTATAATTCAGAAGCACATTTATAATGAGATAAGCAATACATAGATAAGGAGAGGGAACATGGGATTATTCAAAGGGCAGTTTGCCAACGTAGTTGAATGGGAAGAGTACAGAGATGATATAATCTTCTGGAAATGGACCAACAGAGAAATCAAGAAAGGCAGTAAGCTGATTATCCGCGCCGGCCAGGATGCAATCTTTATGTACAATGGTAAGATTGAAGGTATTTTTAAGGACGAGGGAAGCTTTGATATTGAATCACAGATTATTCCATTCTTATCAACACTTAAAGGCTTTAAGTTTGGCTTCAACAGTGGAGTAAGAGCTGAAGTTTTATTCGTTAATACTAAGGAATTCACAGAGAAGTGGGGAACTAAGAATCCTATTCTTATTCCAACACAGGCACTTCCAGGTGGCATGCCAATAAGAGCTTTCGGTAACTTCTCGTTTTCAGTATCTGATTACATTACGCTTATAGACAAGGTAGCAGGTGTAAAGCAGATGTACACTGTTGCAGATGTTAAGGAAAGAATATCAGCAGTTCTTGACCAGCTTCTTATGAAGTGGATTTCTAAAGAAGGCAAGGATATGTTTAATCTTCAGGCTAATGCTTATGATATCTCAGCGGGTATTAAGACAGACCTTGATATGGAGATGAGCAAGTTAGGAATCACAATAACAAGCTTTACTATCTCAAGCTTCTCTTATCCGGAAGAAGTACAGAAGATGACTAATAAGGCAGCTTCTCAGGCAATGGTTGGAGATATGAACAGATATACACAGATGGCTATGGCTGATAGTATCGGCAATTCAAGAGGCGGTTCGAATATTGCCAGTGATATGATGCAGCTCAAGATGGGAATGCAGGTTGGACAGCAGATGATGAATAACATGAATACTGCAATGAATAATAATGCAAATGTGTCAGGTGGCACAGCACCTAAGTTCTGTCCTAACTGTGGAACACCAACTAATGGCGCTAAGTTCTGTTCTAACTGTGGAACAAAGCTTGCATAATCTGACAATTAGTAATATGTGAATTTAATAAATAACAATCAGGGATGTTGTCATATTGGCTTGGCAACATCCCGTTGTTTTTGTATAATGTGGTAGTTGACAGAAATAAGGTGGATATAGATTTCACATTTGCATGAAGGTGGATATATGAGATTAGAAGATTTGAATGACAGCCAGAAAAGGGCAGTTAAATATACAGATGGCGCGCTGCTTATTATTGCCGGGGCAGGCTCTGGAAAGACGCGTGTGCTTACGAACAGAATTGCATATTTAATAGAAGAATGCGGAGTAGATCCATATAATATTATGGCAATTACATTTACTAATAAAGCTGCAAGAGAGATGAAAGAACGAGTTGAGACTACTGTGGCACAGGGTGCAGGGGCTGTATGGGTAAGTACATTCCACTCAACATGCGTGAGAATTTTAAGAAGATACATAGACAGAATTGGATACGATAATAACTTTACGATATATGATACGGACGACCAGAAGTCTGTAATCAAGGATATATGTAAGAAGATGAATATAGATACGAAGATGCTTAAAGAGCGTGCAATTATGAGTAAGATTTCATCTGCTAAAGATGAGTTAAAGACTCCTGATGAGTTCGAGCTTGAGGCAGGTAACGACTATAATCTTAGAAGAATTGCAGGCGTATACAGAGAATATCAGAAGACGCTTAAGCTTAACAATGCACTTGATTTTGATGACTTGATATTCAAGACGGTTGAGCTGTTTCAGAGTGATGCAGAGGTACTTGAGCATTATCAGGACAGATTCAGATATATAATGGTCGACGAGTATCAGGATACTAATACATCACAGTTTAAGCTTGTTGCAATGCTTGCAGCAAAGTATGGCAATATATGTGTGGTTGGTGATGATGACCAGTCTATATATAAGTTCCGTGGAGCAAACATTTATAATATTCTTAACTTTGAAAATGTGTTCACAGGCGCTAAGGTTATAAAGCTTGAGCAGAATTACCGTTCGACGCAGACTATTCTTAATGCTGCAAATGCGGTGATAAGTAATAATATTGGCAGAAAGAGCAAGTCACTCTGGACTGATAACGGAGAGGGCGAGAAGGTCAATTATACTCTGTATGAAAACGGGTATGATGAGGCAGAAGGCGTTGCGAGTGGTATTGCAGAGTATGTAAGGGATGGCTGGAATTATAATGATGTTGCCATTCTTTACAGAACTAATGCACAGTCAAGAGCCTTGGAAGAAAAGCTGATGATTCACAACATTCCATATAAGATATATGGCGGACAGAATTTCTATCAGCGAAAGGAAATCAAAGATATTCTTGCTTATCTTAAAACTATTGATAATGGTCTTGATGGTCAGGCGGTTAAGCGAATTATAAATGTTCCGAAGAGGGGGATTGGTAATACTACGATTGACAGATTGCAGGAATATGCAGATTTTAATGATATTACTTTCTGGGAAGCACTTGTCAATGCAAAGGATATTGACACAATAAAGAATGCGGCACTTTCCAAGTTAGAGCCATTTGTTGACCTTATTGGAAGACTGCGTGCCAAGGAAGAATTCATGTCATTAAAGGAGCTTGCTGAGGCTGTAATTGAGGATACAGGATATATCGAGAGCCTTTCACAGAATGAAACGGTGGAAGAGGTTGAGGCAAGACGCGAGAATCTGGATGAATTCATTAATAAGGTTGTAAGCTATGAGGAAAGCTGTAAAGAAGCAGGCGAAGAGCCTACACTTTCAGGACTTCTTGAAGAAGTTGCCTTAATAGCGGATATTGATAATCTTGATGAGTCAGAGCCTCATGTAATGCTTATGACGCTGCACAGTGCGAAAGGTCTGGAATTTCCAATCGTGTATATGACAGGAATGGAGGACGGACTTTTCCCAAGCTATATGACAATTGTGTCAGATGATTCAACTGAGATTGAGGAAGAGAGAAGACTGTGCTATGTTGGAATAACAAGAGCAGAGAAAATACTTAATCTTACAAGTGCCAAGTCGCGTATGGTGCGTGGTGAAACACAGATGAATAAGGTTTCAAGATTCATTAATGAAATTCCTAAAGAATATATGCACATAGAAAACAATTCCAGTGGGTATGCTAAAGGCAGGATTGCATATGGCGGGACATCAGATGAGCCAGATACAACAGGCATTAACATGCGTGCAACAGCCAGATCAATTCTTAGCAGCTACGGAAGCGGCACACCAGGCGGAAGGGCAGCAGGAACATATAGCTCAAGAAAGGTTAAGATAAATGGTGGTTCTAATCCGGGATTTGGAAAAGACCCTATGGAATTATTTGACCTTAAGAAACCAGAAAAGAGAAAGACACCGGCAGATTCTGTAAGAAGTGCTTATGCAGGAATGCCTACACGAAGCGGCTTATCTTCAAGAAATGTAATAGGTGCTGCAAGAGGTGCAGATATAAGTGCAAAATCTTCAGGTGGACTTGGCTACAGTGTCGGTGATATGGTGAGCCATGTGAAATTCGGCGAAGGAAAGGTACTTGCTATAGAGGATTCAGCAAGAGACTATATGGTAACAGTTGAATTTGCAGAGTACGGACAGAAGAAAATGCTGGCAGGATTTGCCAGACTTAAAAAACTATAATGACAAATGTTTAACGCTATGCTATAATACATTTATTAAATCCGTGGTATGAAAGGAGATATTGTTATGAGTAAAGAAAAATTAGATGAGCTTATCGCAGCTACTAAATTAGGAGAACTTATTAGCAAGAAGGAAGATGAAGATAAGAAATGCTGCAAGAAGTGCAGCACAATTATCATAGCTGTTCTTGCTATCGTTGGTGCAGTTGCAGCAGTTGCTGGTATCGCTTATGCTGTATACAGATATTTTACACCAGATTATTTAGATGACTTCGATGATGAAGATTTCGAAGACGAAGATTTTGACGATGATTTCGAGGATGAAGACATCGAGAAGTAATGTAATAAGTGTGATATGATTGAAAGCCACAGCCGGCTTGATATGTCCATTAGGATATGTCAGTGGTTGTGGTTTTTTTTATTGCATAATATTTAATTATTTCTTAATTGACATAGGGGTGTAATCAGTGTTATATTACTCAACCCTGTCATTAAGCAAAATTTAAGGGGAGGAAAGGAAATCGGGAATTTATGACATTTTATCAGGAGTTACAGTTAAGCTCGGCTGGTTCAAAACAGCTTATCAAGAACACACAGGATTCTAAAGAGAAAAGAAGACATATTCTTATATATAATTTTAAGGTATCTGGTTATGATATTCTGCGTCGCAGTAGTTACAGTATTCAGTAAGCTGCTGGGGAATAATAATAGTGTTGCCGGAGTTACAGTGCTTCTTGCGGTGCTGGTATTAAGACAGGCGGATTTTGGAATTAAGACATCACATGGTTTGATTTCGATAATGGGAATATATGCGATATTGATAGCAGGACCGAGGGTTTCCAATATGGTACCGCCAGTTGCTGCATTTGTAATAAATGTTGTGTGTATTATGCTTCTTATGATAATGGGATGTCACAATGTAATTATGTATAATCATTCAACATTCGTTCTTGGGTATCTTTTGCTACAGGGATATGATGTCACAGGCCATGAATATATGATGAGAGTTGTGGGACTGCTTGCCGGGATGTTAGTATGCATGATTATTTTCTATAAGAATCAGAGGAACAGACCATATAGAAGAACATTCTGGGATTTGTTTAAGGAATTTAATATTAATTCAGCAAGGACAAGATGGTACATTAAGCTTACATTTATCGTATCAAGCGCTATGCTGATTGTTTCACTGATGGGACTGCCTAGGGCAATGTGGATTGGAATTGCGTGCATGTCAGTGTGTCTGCCGTTTTCTAAAGATGTTGATAAGAGAATTGGAAACAGGGCATTGTTTAATGTTGTTGGATGTGCGATTTTTGCAGTGATGTATATAGTTCTTCCAGAATCAATGTATCCGTATATAGGCATGATAGGTGGTATCGGAGTCGGATATTCCGCTGGTTATGCATGGCAGACAGCTTTTAATACATTTGGTGCATTATCAATTGCGGCGGGACTTTTTGGAATGCCTTATGCAGTTGCATTACGTATAGGAATGAATGCTGCCGGGGCTGCTTATACATGGCTGTGTGACAAGGTACTTGAAAGAATACATTCTGCAGTGCAGGCAAAGAATGCCAGCGTGGTGGAGTAAATGTGACTACTATACTTTAGCACATTTTTCTGATAAAATTATATAAGGTATGCCGTTATGTGAATAAGTGCTGCCAGAAACTATTAATATGTTAATAACAGGCACAATTCATGTGCGGAATGGAGTATAGATTGAAAAAAGGAAGCGTATACGAAGGTAAAGTTGAAAAGGTTGATTTCCCTAACAAGGCGACAGTGTGGGTGACAGATGAGGACGGACAGAAGGAAAAGGCAATCGTCAAGAACGCAATTCCTGGACAGACTGTCAGATTCTGCGTGAATAAGAAAAGAAAGGGACATTGCGAAGGCAGACTTATGGAAGTTGTTGAGAAGAGTCCGCTTGAAACCAACCCGGCATGTCCACATTTTGGCAAATGCGGTGGCTGCACTTACCAGACAGTAGCTTACGAGGAACAGTTAAAGATTAAGAGCACACAGGTGGAAAAGCTTCTTAGAGAAGTTGTTTCGGGTGAGCTTCCATTTGAGGGGATAATCGGAAGTCCGGTTACAGAAGAATACCGTAATAAGATGGAATTTTCATTTGGCGATGAGTACAAGGACGGACCTCTTGCACTTGGACTTCACAAACGAAACAGCATGTATGATATTGTTCCAGTTACAGAATGTAAGATTATTGATGAGGATTACAGAAAGATTCTCACATGCGTTCAGGATTATGCAATAGAGAAGGAGCTTCCTTTCCAGCACAAGTTAAGCCACGAGGGATATCTGCGTCATCTTCTTGTAAGAAAGTCAGTAAAGACAGGACAGATTCTTGTTGATATTGTTACAACAACTCAGATTGAGCATGATTTCACAGAGCTTGTAAACCGCCTGACATCAATTGAATATAAGGGCACTCTTACAGGTGTTCTCCATACATTTAACGACAGCCTTGCAGATGCAGTAATTAACGAGAAAACTGAGCTTCTGTATGGTCATGATTATATTGAGGAGGAACTTCTTGGACTGCGTTTCAAGATAACTCCGTTCTCTTTCTTCCAGACTAATTCTCTTGGAGCGGAAGTGCTTTACTCTAAGGCGAGGGAGTATGTGCTTTCTGGCGGATTTGGAGATGTGGCTGACAGCAAACCGGTTATATATGACCTGTATACAGGTACTGGTACGATCGCACAGATGTTATCTCCGGTTGCCAGCAAGGTTATCGGTGTTGAGATTGTTGCGGAAGCTGTTGAGGCTGCTAAGAAGAATGCAGCCCAGAACGGTCTTACTAATTGTGAGTTCATTGCAGATGATGTCTTAAAGGCGCTTGATAATATTGAGATTAAGCCTGATTTCATCGTACTTGACCCACCTCGTGACGGAATTCACCCTAAGGCGCTTGAGAAGATTATTGACTACGGTGTTGACAGAATGGTGTACATATCATGTAAGCCTACTTCGCTTGCCAGAGACCTTGTTACTTTGCAGGAGAGAGGATATAAGGTGGAGAAGTGCTGTTGCGTTGATATGTTTCCTAATACGGGGCATGTGGAGACGGTAGTTTTGCTGTCTAAGGTACAGAATTAAATAACGAGAAAAGGCTTGAAATCAAGGTATTTCCGAGTGTTCGGACGGTTCTTTGCGGACTGCCCAGATGCTCGGATTTTTGCTGTGTGGAAATATATCAACTGGGTGGATTTTGGGGTTGAGTGGACAGGATGAAAATGGGGCTTGTGAGTTGATAGGATGGTTATTTTTGCGAGGGCTGAGGAGAGGGGATGGATGAAATTTTATATTGCGTCACTGCACAGGGATACATGGTAAATATTGTAAAAGTAATTACAATTACATATAAAAAAGCAAAATGAGTTAAATAGAATATTAAGATTGCAATTACAATACTTTTGTGATAAGATATAGTATGTATTATTGTGCAAGGAGGGTAAAGAGGTGAGCGAGAAAAAAATAATTACCCCTATGGAACATTTGAACATAGGTGAATTTAATCGTGGTCAATCTTCGAAATTGATACGAAACCTAGTTGAAAAAGATAATACGGCCTTCATCCTCAAAAACGGGAAACCAATAGCTGTTGTTTTATCTTATGAAAGATACGAACGGCTGCTACAAGAGGGGATAGATATTAATAATTACTGATAGTGTTTAAAACGAGGACTATTAATAATGTGCAAGGAGAGTCATGAGAAATGCTTAAATTAGCAACAGTATTCAGTGGAATCGGTGCCATTGAATACGCATTAGAAAAACTGAACATTCCGCATGAGATAATCTTTGCCTGTGATAATGGAGAGAGAAGATTAAAAACTTCATACGAGGATATTGAGCAAGCTACTGCCGGCATGAACAATGCCGAAAAAAATAAATATGTGACAGCACTGTATGATTCCGAAACAGGCGTTAACTATGTTGAACAAACATATAAGGCAAACTTTAAAATTTCTGATTCATCATATTATCAAGATGCAAAAATGCTTGATGGTAAAGAATATGAGAACCAAGTGGACTTGTTTGTAGGGGGAAGTCCCTGTCAAAGCTTTTCTATTATGGGAAAGAGAAAGGGACTAGAAGAAGCACGAGGAACTCTTTTTTATGAGTATGCTCGTTTGGTTCAGGAGATTCGTCCGAAGGTTTTTATCTATGAGAATGTCACGGGAATGTTAAACCATGATAGTGGAAGAACCTGGAAAGTTATTTCGGAGATATTTGATGAATTAGGATACAGGTGGACATATTGGCTATTAAATGCAAAAGATTTTGATTTGCCACAGAATAGACGCAGAATATTTGTGATTGGTTACCGGAAAGACCTTTCGGAATACTTTGCAAAATTGGAAGCGCCCCAGAAGATTAAACCAACTGGAGATATGACCGAATATTTGGAAAAAAATATTCCTAATAAATATTATTTGCCGGAGAAAGGATTCAAGAGAGTCATTAATCCGAATCAGAAAAAACACGTTGCGTTAAATGGGAAAATAGCTCGATGCCAAGTTGCCTGCCAGCAATATAATTGGTTTGGGGATATGCGATTTGAAACAAATATTCCGGAAAGACTTGAAAACGATGAACGAATTTACAAAGGTTATTTTGATGGTAATCGAGGAGTTGCACGTTGTTTGACACCTCGAGAATGTCTGCGCTTAATGGGATATGGAGATGACTATCAAATAGTTGTTCCAGATCAGCATATGTATAGGCAGGTAGGCAATTCGATTGCTGTAAATGTTTTAAAAGAAGTAATAAAAAAAATCACTTCAACAGGAGTGTTCGAGGAGAAAAACGATGGGTGAAACAAAAAAGCTGCGGGTTGGCACAGTCTTTAGCGGTATTGGAGCCCCGGAATTTGCCTTAAAAAGGTTGGGGATTCCACATTGTGTTTGCGTGCGATAATGGCGAAATAGATATGCTGGAAAGCGAAGATGATATTGCAAAGCAGTTAGAAAAAATCAATAGCTTGGAAGAACGCAAGCAATATGTCGCTTCCAAAATTAATCCAAGAAGAGTCAACTATGTAAAAAAATCATACCTAGCAAATTATTCTATGGATGAAAAAGATTATTATCATAATGTTCGTTTTCTGGAAGGTAATGAATATAAAGATAAAGTGGATTTGTTTATAGGTGGAAGTCCGTGTCAGAGTTTTACTCTGCTTGGATATCAAAAAGGTCTCGAAGAGGCTAGAGGTACACTTTTTTATGAGTTTGCTAGACTGGTAAGTGAAATTCAGCCAAAAGCGTTTATCTATGAAAATGTGCAGGGATTGCTAAAACATGACAAGGGCAGAACTTGGGAAGTGGTTCAGCGTGTTTTTGATTCGCTTGGCTATAAGTTGCATACACAAGTTTTAGATGCGGCCAATTATGGTGTTCCACAAAAAAGAAGACGCGTTTTTGTTGTAGGTTTTAAAAATGGTGGAGAAACCTTTGAATTTCCAGTCGAAAAAGAACTTAAGTTTACCATGCAAGATTTTTTGTTGGAAAATACCCCAGAGGGAGGTGTTACTTCTGAAGAGGGTGAAATCAAGGTGAAAAAATCGAACGGAGAAGTTCCTAATAAGTATTTCCTTTCAGATAAAATTCTGCCAGGGATTATGTGTGAAGGAACAGGAGGTTTTTCTATGAAGCCAGAAATTGATCTTCCTATAGCAAGGCCTTTGATGAGTACAATGCACAAGATGCACCGTGCTGGTGAAGATAATTATGTTACTACGAACGGAAGAATCAGAAGATTGGCACCTCGCGAATGCTTAAGGCTGATGGGATTTACAGATGATTTCAAACAAGTTGTTTCGGATACGCAGATGTATAGGCAGGCAGGAAATTCTGTAGTCGTTGATGTGATGATGGGACTGATTGTGGAAACATTGAAGTGTATGGAGGATTAATTATGAAGTGGTCGATGGATACACACAAATATATAAGCGAAATAACCAGAAAAGCTCTTCAAATTATTGTGGCACATAATATAAATTCCGATTCCGAACCAGAAGAAATAGATGCTGTTGAAAGAGAATTAGGAAATAGCGGCGTCTATAAGGATTATGAAGGTGCAAAAGGTAGGGTTCGCAGAGCTTTATTCACTTATTTTAAAGCATATGGGTGTATGGATGATGCAGAACAGCTTACCGAAGTCGGAAGGTTATATTGTGAGAATAAACTGTCAGTTCGTGAATTCTCGTTTTATTATATAGTGAATTATTTATATGAGAATGATGGAGTTAGTTATTATCCGACTCAATTAATCCTGCGTACTCTCGAATTGATTCATAATGCAGAGCCGGAACAATCATATCTTTCAGCATATGATTTTTCAAAAATTGTCGAATGTAATTCGATAGAAGAAATTAACGATGGATTCATCCAAAATCTTTTGTCGGCAAGAGAAGAGGATGTGGCAGATGTTAATGAAAGGCAGATTGGATTCGATGTGTGGGCTAAGATGTTGGTTCAAGCAGGAATTCTAAAAAGGGATATTTCTAGAAATCTTGTTGCATGTGACTATGATCTGATCACATGGATTTTGTCTGCATATGATAAAAATCCAGTCACGGAAAAAGGGAAAATTTGTACGGGAATATTAAAATACATCCCCGTTGTTTCGTTGGTTAATCCTGGGACTAATTTCAAGCCGTTTGAAAACGAGGGTAAAGCGGTAAGAGCTCATTTGGTGGATTCTATAGATGACGCTATTATTCAGAAATACATTTTTAATAATGAAGAGTCATCGTATGCAGAGATGAAAGCCACTTTTGGATTAACAGATTCAAATCGTGGCTATTATAAGACATATTCTGGAATAGAGAGACTTGTAGGATATAGTCTGATACAGAATGAAAATTCTGCAGTTAGAGCACTAGGGGAAATTATTGCTTCGGTTAAATTGTCAGAAACAGAAATAACTGCTATTGCAGAGGAAATAGTTAATTATGATTTTGTTAATCGTCTTACCACTGGATGCAATGTTCTTCTTTACGGTGTTCCCGGATCTGGTAAGAGTTGGACTATCGAGCATGAGTATTGTAAACCGGGAAGTATTGTTGAAAGACTTGTTTTCCACCCGGACTATACTTATTCAGATTTTATTGGTCAGATTCTTCCTGTAGTTGCAGAAGACGGGCAGGTAAGCTATAAGTTTACATCAGGTCCTTTTACAAATATTCTTCGTGAGGCTTATAACAATCCTGGCAAGGAGTACATCCTTATTATCGAGGAGATTAACCGTGGTAATGCTCCAGCTATCTTTGGTGAGGTATTCCAGCTGCTTGACCGTAAGGTTGAAATCCGTGATATCGATGATGATGGATTCCCTGTTGGAACAAGTGAGTACGGCATTACAAATATGAATATTGCTGAAGAAATGTATGGCAAAGATAGAAAAACAGAAAAGGTTCGTATTCCTTCAAATCTTTCTATCATTGGTACAATGAACACATCAGATCAGAATGTTTTCACATTAGATACAGCATTTCAGCGTAGATGGGATATGCGTCTTATTGAAAATGATTTTGATAATGTTGACCCAACACTTGCAGATGCAGAAATTCTTGATACTACAGTTACATGGAGAAACTTCTGTGTAGAAATCAATAAGATTGTTGTTGGCAACAGTGCTAGAATGACATCTGCAGAAGATAAGAGACTTGGAGCATACTTTGTTCATCTTCGTGACCTTAAGTTCAATGATGCGATGGGTGATTTAAAAGTATACGATGCACTTCGCAAAAAGGAAAGCAAAGGTACTCTTACAGATGATGAGAAAACACAAATTGCTATTATCCGTGATGCTATAAGACAGAACAGAAAGTTCCCTGAAAAGGTAATCAAGTATCTGTGGGATGATGCATTTAAGTTTAACCGTGAAGTAATCTTTGAGGTTACAGAATACCAGAGCCTTGAGCAGGTAATCCGTGCATTTATGTATGCACAGGGATTAGATAGATTCAAGGTTTTCAAAGACAATGTGAAGGATGCCTTTACAGGAGAAGACGAAGAGTAAGGTGGTGATGATAGATGGATTTAGGCTCAGCTTTGAATTCAATCATGGAATATGATATCAAAAAGCACTGCCATATTAACACAAATGAAGATGGTGACCGTTTTGTAGGTATCAAAGCAGATTCAGATAATGCTATGGTCTATTTCCCTATCGGATATGAACTGCCGGAAACCGATGCTGAGATCAGAACGGATATTAAGCACTTAATACAAGTATTGTCTGAGTTTACAACAAAGGATGACCGTTTACTTGCTATCAATAAGTTTGCGGCACCGCAGACAGTTGATTTTCCAATCAACGCATACAAAAGTATCATCGAATATTATTTTTCCATCGGTGGAACATATTATGTTGAGAAGGAACAGGTGTATATCACGGCTCCAACCGGAAAGCAGGACTGGGCAAGAACTGCAAGAAAGCAGATGCCGCTTGTTCAGAGTAGAAACGGTGTGAGTTCTTTTGTCTTTACACAGTTCGAGGTTCGCTCATCAACACCGAATGACACAAAGGAAATAACTCAGATTAATAGATTCTGTGTTTATGAGGCATTCAAAAGACTCGGATGGTTGTATGTTCCATATATGCCGGAAGAACCAGGACCACACCCGGATGTGAAAACTTCAATCAGAATTGTTCAGAGCAAACTTGCTACTACAAATGATGATAAGAAGAAGTCTTTATTTCGTGGAATGAAGGATATGCTTGAGTACATGGATGAGCAAACATCTGATAAGCAGTTCTACTTTGGCACTGATGATTTTGACCATGTGTGGGAGAAACTTATCGATAGAGCCTTCGGAGAAAAGGATAAGGATAAGTATTTCCCTCGCTCAAGATGGCTGCTTGATTACGGCAAGTATAAGGAGAAAAGACCTTTGATGCCGGATACTATCATGATTTACAATGGAAAGTACTATATTCTTGATGCCAAATGTTATAAATATGGTTGGACAGGCATTCCAGATCATCTGCCTAATGGTTCATCGATCAATAAGCAGATTACATACGGTGAGTATCTGGAAAAGTATAAAGGTGTGGATAACAACTCGTTATTCAATGCTTTTATCATGCCGTACAATATGGCAAAGAATCATTTTAAGCTTACATCCGTTGTTGGCAATATCGGAGAGGCAGTTGGTGACTGGAGATACAACAAGAAATACTATGAACGTATCCAGGGAATCGTCATGGATACGAGGTATCTGATGTATCATTATTCTGGTAAGCCAATAAAGGAAAAGGTTGCTCTTGCAGAATGTATAGAGGCTGTTCTTGGAAAGAAGGCAATCACATCTACAGGAGAAACACCGATAACAAAGATAACACCATATACAACTCCAGTTCCTGCAGCATCAATGGTTGCAGAAGACCCTGCTCCATATGGTGTTGAATAAAAAGCTGATAAATATTAAAACCTCTGTTTGCCTTGTCGCAGACAGAGGTTCTTTTCTTATAAGCCTTCTTTTTCTCTTTTTCGTTTTCTGTAACGGTCCTGAGTGACTCTGTTGCAGCACGCTTGACTGCAGAAACGATTTCTTGTTGAAGTGGTCTTTACAAGGAAGTAGCGGCCACATCTAGGATTGTCACAAGGACGATACAATTCGAGGTCTGGTTTCAAATAGAATATGGAGAAGTAAGCTGCACAAAGAAGTGAATCTACTTTCCATGATGGGGTCATTGTTTCTGAATTATAAACAGGATGGATACCATCAAGGTTAGCATTAATCTCTTCTCCGATTATGTACTTTGCGATTTCAATCAGTGCTGACTTCATTTCATCAGAAAATTTCCCGGAACTATTTCCGTTCATTTCATAAAGGAAATGGAAGAGGAAATCAGAAATCTTCTTGGGCATATCTTGTTTTTCATAATTAACAAACATCGAAGTGATGTTCTGATAAAATCCATTCTGATACCCTGGAATAGAAGAGTAGCCACCAATAATGTTATTGTAATCCTGGATGTTAAGAGTATAAGAACCATATATGCAATCGGTGATACTATAGGTGTCTCCTTCAAATGCTTCTTGTTGTCTGCTGTAAGATAACTGAATAGGTGGGTTCATAAGTGTATCTACATATTTATGATGGCAGCTGGAATAGGCATTTTTCATAGAGTCGGTTTTTATTGTAAGATCTTCAGAGAACAATAAAGAAATTGTTAGGTCACAAATCTTCTTGTAATTCTTTCTGATCTCATTTGCGGCAGTCATTAACTCTACAGTCATTTTTAAGCGTTTGATTATTCCGTATAAAGATATCTCATCAAATACTTCATAGGTGCCTGCACAAACTGGAAATAGGAAACCATTGTCTTTCATAAATGATACGAGTTCCTTGGTAGGCTTGTTTGCAAGAGACATCAGAGTACCGAGAATGTTTCTTTCTTCGATTGTCCCGTTGGGTGCAATACGGACTAATCCGTCTTTAGCTGCATAACCAAAGAGGACAGGATGTTCTGGTATTGCCTGTAGCTTGAATTTGCTGATAGGTTCTGCTCCCGGAGCAATGTGCTCTATATCTTCAACGCAGTCGCAGCTACAACTTTCAAACTTAAATAAAATATTTTCAAAAAAATTTTCTTCGATTTGGGGCATTTTGGGCTCCTTTCTATGGTCCAAAAGTCATGGCTTATGTCATGGCTTTATTTTTTTGCTTAAAAATAGTAATGGCAAATTATATGGAATGTATTAATTATACTCTTTAATAACTCAAATTACAACACATTATACCTTACTAAAACAAATAAGTTATGTGAAAACTTGCTATCTTCAATTACTTTATGCTGTTGATTATACTTATTACAGAGTTAAACAATAACTCCGATGTGCTCCTGATTAACGAAATCAAGAATCGTTATATAAGGTAAAAACATCACTCAGTAATTAATATCACAAGGCCTGATTAGCTATAAGGGCATTGGGATACAGATATCGGCATCAATCACAGGACAACCTGTGAAAGGTGCGATAGAAGTACCCTTATTTCCTTATGCCCTTTTTCAGGCAATTCATGGGTCGGTACGTCTATAAGCACCGACCCTATTTGTTTCCTATGCCCTTCTGCAAGAACCAGGCAGAAAGGCAGGAACTTTATGAAAATCAAGATTCGTTACGAGAACGAGTATCAGACACTTGAGGTCGAAAACATGGAATTGGAGAAATGGTTAAATATCTCCATTTCAGAAGAAGAAAGTCAGGGAGACTACGAAAAGAGAATCCAAGATGTAATCGAAGAGAGATTTAACAGACTCGATTACAACAGCTGGCACAAGCATGACCGTCATACTGGCAATGCTTATATGAAGAGCAAGGACGGGACAGTTGAGGTCAACACAGAAGAGGCAATCATGTTCAGAGCAGCTGATAAGTCAGCCTTTAACATTTCTATTGATGGTGTACATAACCAGCTTGAATACGAAGAATGCTGTGAAACATTGAGAAGTCTTCTTAAACCTGCAGTAGCAGATATGGTTATTGCCATTGCACTTGACGGATATACGGTTGGCGAGTATGCAGCCTCAATCGATGATGATGCCAATAATGTCAGTCATCGTTACAGACGTGCAATCAACAAATTAAAAAAAGTTTTTTCAAAAACGTCCTTTTAACCCTTCTCCCAAGGCTACCAGGTAGGAGGGTGACACCTCCGAAAAATTAATTTAAGGAGGTAATTCGTATGGAATTACAAGTATTTAGTAGTGCAGAGTTTGGCTCTGTCAGAACAACCACAGTAAACGGTGAGATTATGTTTGTTGGCAAGGATGTGGCAGACATTCTCGGCTACCAAAACGGTAGTCGAGATATTAACTGCCATGTAGACGAAGAGGACAGACACAAGATTATGCTCTTTGATGGTAATCAGGATAAGGAAACAATCATCATCAATGAGTCCGGTCTTTACAGTCTTATCCTTTCCAGCAAAATGCCTAATGCGAAGAAGTTCAAACATTGGGTAACAGCAGAGGTTCTTCCTGCAATCCGTAAGCATGGAATGTATGCCATCGATGAGATTTTGGAAAATCCTGATCTTGCGATTGCAACACTCACACAGCTTAAGGAAGAGCGTGAGAGAAGAAAGCAGCTTGAATGTTTGACACTTGTTCAGCGTCAGCAGATTGCAGAACTTCAGCCAAAGGCAAGCTACTATGACCTTATTTTACAGAACAAGAACACAGTACCTATTACACAGATTGCAAAGGACTACGGTATGAGCGGTCGCAAATTTAATGAACTTCTTCACGAACTGGGAGTTCAGTACAAGTTCAGAAAGACATGGCTTTTATATCAGCAGTATGCAGAATGCGGATACACACAATCACGTACCTATGTAATCGATGAGAGCAGAAGTGTGATGCATACCTATTGGACACAGAAGGGCAGACTTTTCCTTTATGACCTTCTGAAGAGCGAGGGCATCTTACCCGTTATTGAATAGGAATAAGTTTAATCATAAAGGTTATTCCGACCCGACTCTATATGAGGCTCTTACCAATATCCATCGTGAAGAAGTGGCAGCTGATAAAAAGGCTGCCTATCTTCCGTTGGTATATGTTTGCAGTTCGTATGCAGGTGATATCGAGAATAATGTAAAGAACGCAAAAGCATACAGCAGATATGTCGTTAAGGAGAATGCTATCCCAGTAACAACTCATCTTCTCTATCCACAGTTCATGGATGACGGCAATGATGCAGAACGAGAAATGGCTATGCACTTCAATTATGTACTTCTTGGCAAATGCACCGAACTCTGGGTATTCGGCGGAGTGGTTAGCCGTGGTATGGCTCGTGAAATCGGTGTTGCCAAGAAAAGAAGAATGAAGATCAGATGGTTTGATCATGCGATGAAGGAGGTATTTGAAAAAGAAAAAAGAAGAAGTAACAATTCGTTTCAGCGTAGCAGAATACTTACTTATGTTGCCAATTTCGGTGACTAGAAGGACAGTTTTGAAATGCACTATGAGGATGAGAATATATGGCTTACACAGAAGATGATGTCCACGTTATATGATGTGGATGTTCGTACAGTAAATGAACACATTAAAAAGATTTATTTAGATTCAGAACTTGAGGAAGATTCAACTATCCGGAATTTCCGGATAGTTCAAACGGAAGGTTCTCGTCAGGTTACACGCTATACCTAGAAATTAACTTTCAGAATAGAAAACACGTTCATTGGAACATATTGCTTAGGCGTATCTGAATCTGGCATAAGACAGTGAGGAATGCTATATTCTGATGATAATGGAGGACTGGAAGAAAAATACAAAGAAATAATGGTCTGATTACAAGTTGAGATGATGTTTCTGCTGTCAAAATTTCATGAAACAAAGTAATATAGAAATGATAATAATCTCAAATTTAATATTCAAAACTGGATGCGAAACAGAAATACAGGTTATTTTTTAACCGTTTGGGAAGAACTTCATAATCAGGATTATAACTGTGTGCAATTCGAGGCGGTTAGAGGTGAGACAGGATTAAATAGAGTTGTTCGAAAAATTCGAATAACTGTTACTGATTAAAAGGTTATTTAACAAATATAAAAAATGGAGTCAATGCATGGGACTTAATCTGATACAGGCATCGCAAATTAGTTTTTATATTGAATAATTAGAACAAGGCTGAATGCTCACATAGGAGTATTCAGCCTGATTATTGTATCGGCAATAAAAATAAACCACCTGCTAT
>OCHB01001036.1_pt1 | contig 22818 bp, 12 predicted proteins | sample 1538731 | NCBI WGS metagenome assembly OCHB01 (sample SAMN04571721, study PRJEB22368) | human gut metagenome | biome: human gut; material: stool | host: Homo sapiens | place: Luxembourg | collected 2012-09-20 | reverse complement strand
TCTCCATCCTGATCTTCCTGGTCATCCTGGGTATCATGGTGGACCTGATGAACAAGGCCGGCGGTTCCGCTGCCTTCGGCCGCTGGGCCAAGAAGGCCGTGAAGACCCGCTCCGGTGCGCAGCTGCTGACCATGCTGCTGGGCGTGCTGATCTTCATCGACGACTATTTCAACTGCCTGACCGTGGGCGCCGTGATGCGTCCCGTGACGGAGAGCCACAAGATCTCCCGTGCCAAGCTGGCCTACGTCATTGATGCCACCGCCGCTCCCGTCTGTATGCTGGCTCCCGTGTCCTCTTGGGCCGCTGCCGTTGCATCCTACGTGCCCGACGGCTTCCCCGGCTCCCGTATCAGCATGTTCCTGAGCCAGATCCCCTTCAACTACTACTGCATCCTGACGCTGGTGATGGTCATCGTCACCTCCGTGCTGAACATTGACTACGGTCCCATGCTGACCCATGAGTACAATGCTCAGGTCAAGGACGATCTGTTCACCACCCCCGAGCGTCCCTTCGCCGGTGCTGATGATTACGAGGAAGGCGAGAAGCACTCCTCCGTGCTGGATCTGCTGGTTCCCGTGATCGTTCTGATCGCCCTGTGCATCGTTGGTCTGATCTGGACCGGCGGTATGTGGGACGCCGGGAGCGAGAACCACGGCAACTTCATCATGTCCTTCTCCGACGCCACCGCCGGTACCGGCCTGTGCCTGGGCTCCATCATCGCCATTGTGTTCACCTTCGTGTACTACTGGTGCCGTGGCCTGATCGGCTTCAACAAGTCCATGGAAGCCATTCCCAACGGCTTCATCCAGATGATCTCCCCCATCCTGATCCTCTGCTTCGCCTGGACCCTGTGCGGCCTGTGCCGTGACAATGGTCTGCAGGTGGGTGCCTTCGTAGAGGGCGTTATGGCCAACACCGGCAGCCTTGCTAAGTTCCTGCCCGCCGTGATCTTCATCGTGGCCTGCTTCATCGGCTTCGCCACCGGTACCTCTTGGGGTACCATCGGCATCATGGTTCCGCTGGTCTGCGCTGTGTTCAACTGGGATACCCAGATGACCCTGCTGTCCGTGGGTCTGGCTGCTTCCTGCGCCGGCGGCGTGTGCGGCGACCACCTGTCCCCCATCTCCGATACCACCATCATGGCTTCTGCCGGCGCCCACTGCTTCCACCTGAACCACGTGGCCACCCAGATCCCCTACGGTATCACCGTGGCTGCCGTTTCCTTCGTCAGCTTCATCATTGCCGGTATCGTCCAGAACGCTGTGGTCTGCATGATCATCGCCATCGTTCTGATGATCGCCACCCTGCTGGTCATCAAGGCTATCACCGCCAAGAAGCACGCAGGTATCTTTGCCGAAATGGCCGAGGCCGACAAGGCGCTCTACAGCAAGTAAGAATATCGTTCCTTTGAGGTTGGTCTGAACCGATCCTACATCGTGAGGGCGCAGCGAAAGCTGCGCCCTCATTTTTTCTATTGAATATAGGACAGGGCTTTCTCTAAGGGGGTGGCGCAGCGGGAGTTACGCCACTCCCTTTTTTGAGGGGCTTGCGGCCTGCGGAAGCGCCTACACACTTCGAGAGGGCAGCGTGCAGGGAGCTGTCCGCCGCGAGACGGACAGAATGGGTCTGCAACGCAAATATGCGATATTTCGATTTCCATTTTTGTCAGGTCAGCTGCTAGAAAAGGAAAAAGGCGCAAAAAGTGCGTTAATTTTGCGTTAAGAGATTTTTAAATATTAGCACGTTTTTTATATGTTTTCCGTAAATAGACCGCAAAATCCTATTAAGAAAGTGAGAATCGGTGCAATTTTTAGAGGAACGTCCAAAAGATTGATTCATAATTTGTTCAAAATTCAGGCCGGAAGCGGTTTCCAGAATCTTGACAATACCTCCAAAAACCGCTACCATAAAGTCACCAAATTTGAGGAGGTAAATCACCTAATGGAAAAGAAAGGCACTCGTATAGCGTATTTTATTGCGCTGGCGATCGTTGTGATCGCACTGGTCATCGCCAAGGTGGCCAATGACGGTTCCGGCTTCGTAGCCACCGGTTGGGCGTTGTTCCCCCCCATCGTGGCTATTGCGCTGGCCCTCATCAGTAAGGAAGTGTACTCTTCCCTGTTTCTGGGCTGCGTGGTAGGCGCCCTGCTGCTGGCCAACTTCCAGCCCTGGCAGATGGTCGTGAATTTCATCGGCGCCGGTGAGGGCGTCGGCATGATCAACGCCATTGACGTCTCCATCCTGATCTTCCTGGTCATCCTGGGTATCATGGTGGACCTGATGAACAAGGCCGGCGGTTCCGCTGCCTTCGGCCGCTGGGCCAAGAAGGCCGTGAAGACCCGCTCCGGTGCGCAGCTGCTGACCATGCTGCTGGGCGTGCTGATCTTCATCGACGACTATTTCAACTGCCTGACCGTGGGCGCCGTGATGCGTCCCGTGACGGAGAGCCACAAGATCTCCCGTGCCAAGCTGGCCTACGTCATTGATGCCACCGCCGCTCCCGTCTGTATGCTGGCTCCCGTGTCCTCTTGGGCCGCTGCCGTTGCATCCTACGTGCCCGACGGCTTCCCCGGCTCCCGTATCAGCATGTTCCTGAGCCAGATCCCCTTCAACTACTACTGCATCCTGACGCTGGTGATGGTCATCGTCACCTCCGTGCTGAACATTGACTACGGTCCCATGCTGACCCATGAGTACAATGCTCAGGTCAAGGACGATCTGTTCACCACCCCCGAGCGTCCCTTCGCCGGTGCTGATGATTACGAGGAAGGCGAGAAGCACTCCTCCGTGCTGGATCTGCTGGTTCCCGTGATCGTTCTGATCGCCCTGTGCATCGTTGGTCTGATCTGGACCGGCGGTATGTGGGACGCCGGGAGCGAGAACCACGGCAACTTCATCATGTCCTTCTCCGACGCCACCGCCGGTACCGGCCTGTGCCTGGGCTCCATCATCGCCATTGTGTTCACCTTCGTGTACTACTGGTGCCGTGGCCTGATCGGCTTCAACAAGTCCATGGAAGCCATTCCCAACGGCTTCATCCAGATGATCTCCCCCATCCTGATCCTCTGCTTCGCCTGGACCCTGTGCGGCCTGTGCCGTGACAATGGTCTGCAGGTGGGTGCCTTCGTAGAGGGCGTTATGGCCAACACCGGCAGCCTTGCTAAGTTCCTGCCCGCCGTGATCTTCATCGTGGCCTGCTTCATCGGCTTCGCCACCGGTACCTCTTGGGGTACCATCGGCATCATGGTTCCGCTGGTCTGCGCTGTGTTCAACTGGGATACCCAGATGACCCTGCTGTCCGTGGGTCTGGCTGCTTCCTGCGCCGGCGGCGTGTGCGGCGACCACCTGTCCCCCATCTCCGATACCACCATCATGGCTTCTGCCGGCGCCCACTGCTTCCACCTGAACCATGTGGCGACGCAGCTGCCCTATGGCATCACCGTGGCTGCCGTTTCCTTCGTCAGCTTCATCATTGCCGGTCTGGTCCAGAACGCTGTGGTCTGCATGATCATCGCCATCGTGCTGATGGTCGCTACTCTGCTGGTCATCAAGGCAGTGGTTGCCAAGAAGCACGCCGGCGTCTTTGCCGAAATGGCCGAGGCCAACAAGGTGCTCTATCAGAAGTAAGCGATCGTCTTTCCCATACAGGGTATGCCCCCGGCTCAGCCGGGGGCATATTTTTGTATTCCGAAAACCTGAGCTCTCGCCCCGGTTTTGAAATTTTTTCCTGCTTCTTCTTTCGTCCTCCGCAGAGCCGAGGAAGCCGCCCAAAAGTGGTTTGATACCTCTCTTCGGAGCAGGAATGCTGCCCCACTCCGAAAGAGACCACACAGCGGCTCACAGGGGCGGACATATGGTCTCTGTACTCTGCTTTTGCTGCACTCGCTGACGCTCCAGTTCGGTCATTTGCCGCTGGCAACACTGCTCCAAGACCTCGTGCATGGGAACGATGGTGCAGCGCAAGTTTCCGTTTTTCCTAATACCGTTTTTCATCTGTATCTGCGTCCATTCCGTGATGATGAGCCCGTGTTCCTCCAGCAGGCGCATATGCTTGGCGACGGTATTGCGGGAGAGATGCAGGACTTTCGCCATGTGGAGCACATCATCCGTGCTTCAAAGGCCCCCTTCGGCTGGTCTGCGCTGGTCAGCTGCCAGGATCTGAAATCCCTCACCGTCCCCAAGAGGTGTCGGAGGATGTCTTTGGCAGCGGCGAGGAGGAGCATCCCCTGTTCCGGAAGCTGAATATCCAATATGTGTAAACGAATATAGCAGTCTCTCTCCCACAGGAAAAGGGACGGTCCACAGGGACCGTCCCTTTTCCTGTTATGGTTGCTGATCGGCCTGCGCTCCCCTGCCGGGGGCATCGCTGCGATTGACTACAAAAATTCCCACGCACACCAGTACCAGCGCCGCTAAACTGTACGGGGTAAAGGCCTGCTGTCCCTCCCGCAGGAGCAGCGCCGACAGCAGCACGCCGAACACGGGATTCAAAAAGCCGTATACCGCCACCCGCCCCACCGGATTATACCGGGTCAGGGCGCTCCAGATGGTCTGGGCCACGGCGGACAGCAGCACCATGTATCCCAACAGCAGAAGGGACTGCCCGGTGAAATGCGGCAGCGTACCGCCGCAGCACAGTCCCGTCAGCAGCAAAAGCCCCCCGCCCACGATGAACTGATATCCGCACAGGGTCAGGGTGTCCTCTCCCTCGGCATACCGCTTGAAAAGCGAGATGGAGAAGCCGTTGGCCAGCGCCGCCAGCAGCACCGCACCGTCCCCCAGCAGGGTGAAGCCGCCGCCCAACCCGCCGCCGGACAGATTGATCAGCAGCACGCCGCCGAAGCCGCACAGGCAGCCCAGCAGCTTGGGGGCATTGAGCCGCTCATAGTGAAACAGCTTGGCGGAGATCAAAATGGCGAAGAACACGTGGACCGCCATCAGGACGGAGCCCTTGACGCCGGAGGTGTGCGCCATGCCGATATAGAACAGGGCATACTGCACGAGGGTCTGGATCAGACCCAGCTTCGTGGCCTTCCACAGGGAGGAACGTGCGGGAAGCCGCAGCCGCCGCAGGGAAGCGCTGTGGAAAAGCACCGCCACCACACCGGCAAAGAAAAAACGCAGCCCCGCAAAGATCAGCTGCTCCGCCGAATCGGCGGAGGAAATAGACAACAGGCCGTAGCCGATCTTCACCGCCGGGAAGGCGCTGCCCCACAGCAGGCAGCAAAAGGCCGCCAGCAGGCAGATGACCATGGGGCGCTGCAGGGTGGAGGTCGAGATTTTTTTCATAGGGTAAATACTCCGTTGGATGTCCCTCTCCGACAGGAAAAGGTTCCCTGTGGTATGGCCGCAGGGAACCTTTTCAAATGAGGGGGTAGGGGATGAATAGATTACTTGGCAGCTTCCTCCGTGGCCACTGCCATCTCGCCGTAGTTGTAGCGAGGCTTGCCACGGTAGACGATGCCGCCGATGACCATGGCGATCACCGTGGGGATCAGCCAGGAGAAGCCCTGCTCCGCCAGGGGGATCATGTACATGACCTTGCGCAGGCCGTCCAGATTGGGAGCCACCGCCAGAATGGCGTCGCCCACGCTGACGATACCGGCCGCGGCTACACCGAACTTATACACGCCGTCGTTGGGGATCCACTTGTCCACCAGACCCAGCACGGTCAGCACGATGCAGATGGGATACATGATGAGGAAGATGGGAGTCACGTAGTTGATGATGTTCTGGATGCCGAAGGAACCGAACACAGCGCCCACCACGCAGGCGATGCCCATCCACAGCTTGTAGGAAATGCGGCCCTTGGAGACCTCGTTGATGACGGAGGCGCCGGTGGAGCCGATGCCGATGGCGGTGGTGAGGCAGGCCAGACTGACCGCCAGACCCATGCAGACCTTACCGAAGTTGCCCAGCACCCGGCCCACCAGACCGCTGAGGAGGGTGGTCTGAGGCACGCTCAGGTCGTAGTAGTCACCGCCGCAGGCGCCGATGTAGGTCAGGATGATGTAGATGATGCCCAGCGCCACGATGGAGGTCAAGCCCACGATCAGGCCGCTGCGCTTACGTTCCAGAGGATTGGTATGGCCCTTGTCCAGAATACCGCCGATAAAAATGTTGGCGCACATCAGGCCCACCGTCAGGTCGCCGGTCAGATAGCCGGTGAGCATGGCAGAGGGTAGGGGCTTGGAGACGCCGGTATCCTGAGGCGTGCCGATGGGGGAGATCACGCCCTTCACCAGCACGATGGCCAGCAGGATCAGCAGGAGCGGCGTCAGATACTTGCCCAGCTTATCCACGACCTTGCCCTTGTCACAGCCGAAGAAGAACACCAGTGCAAAGAAGACGATCATCGTCAACCATGAGGGCACATTGGGGAAGATGGCCAGCACGCCCATCTCGTGAGTGGTGGCGCCGTTGCGGGGCAGGGTGGAGCCCATACCCACCAGAATACAGCCAAAGAGGTAGAAAAAGTCGTAGAACTTAGGATGTACGTGGCCCATGAGGCACTTGACGTCCGTGCCGACGTTGTTCACGCCCCAAAAGGCCAGCACGGGGAGGATCACGCCGGTGAGCACGATGCCCAGAGCGCCCCAGCCCCACTGGGTGCCGTCGGCCAGGCCGATCTGCGGCGGGAAGATCAGGTTTCCTGCACCGAACATGGTGGAAAACAGTGCCAGGCCAACAATGATGCTGTCCCTTGTGATGTGGTTCTTCTTCATTTGATAGAGCCTCCTTTTGTGTTTTCTTGCGTTCCGGCGCATTTACCGCTGGAACACGATCTCTCCTTCTACCATGGTCAGATCCACCTGAGCTTCACACAGCTCCTCCAGCGGTCTGTCATAGATGTTGCGGTCCAGCACCACAAGATCGGCGTATTTGCCGACGGTGATGGTGCCGTACTTGGCCTCGTCGTAGGAGGCGTAGGCGGCTTCCTTGGTGAACATCTCCACCGCCTCCTCCAGCGTGACACCGTTTTCGGGATACCATGCCTCCATACCGGGCTTTCCCTTACGGGTCACGGCACAGTAGATGTTGGGCAGGACGTCGAAGGGCTCCACCGGGCAGTCGGAGCCGCCACACATATGAACGCCCATATCCTCATAGCGCCGCCAGTTGTAGCTCTGGCGTCCCAGCTCTGCGCCCACGCAGTCGTCTACCACGGCGGAGTCGGCCTTGATGAAGATAGGCTGAACATAGGCCACCAGATTCAGCTTCCGGAACCGATCCTGCAGTGCCTCGTCCATGATCTGGCAGTGGATGATGCCGTTGCGGCGATCGGCGTGGGGGAACTCCGTGGAAACCCGCTGGATGGTGTTGATCATCTGCTCCAGCGCCGCATCACCGATGCAGTGGGCCGTCAGATGGTAGCCGTTGGTATAGGCAAGCTTCGCCAGCTCGTACAGCTCCTCGTCGGTGAACAGCAGCAGGCCCTTAGTGTCCGGGTCGTTGTGATACGGCTGACGCATGGCGGCGGAATGGGAGCCCAGAGAGCCGTCGCACAGGAACTTCACCGGGCCGAACTTGAAGTGGCCCATGGTGTCGTTGGCCCGATAGCCCAGATCCAGGAACCGCTGCAGCTGGTCCGTGCGGCGGAAGCGGATCTGCTCGTTGACACGGATGGGCAGCCGCCCCTCCTCGTTGAGCTCCCGATACGCCTGCAGAACATCCTCGAAGTCGTCGTCGGCGATGAGGTTGAAGTCGTCCGTATGAACCTGCACAATACCCTTGGAGGCAGCCTCCAGACAGGTGGATTCCAGAATGTCCTTGATCTCCTCCACCGTATAGCGCTCCCAGCAGCTCTGGACGCACATGGCGGAATTTTCACGGACGTAGCCGTTGGGCAGGCCGTCGGGGCCGAAGTCCATGGTCTCCTTGGTGGTGGCCGCCCGCTCGTCCCACAGACCGGCCAGCTGCAGTGCCATCGTGTTCATGCACACGATATGGCCGCAGGCCCGCTACAAAAAGATCGGCACATCGGAGGCGATGGCATCCAGATCGTTGCGGTCGGGGATCTTGTTGGTATCCGTCCAGTTGATCTGGTTGAAATTGCAGCCGATGACCCAGCGGTTGGTACCCCGCACCTTCTCGGCGCCCTCTCTGCACATCCGGACGACCTCTTCATAGGTGGTGGTGTTCACCAGATCGATGCGGCGGCGGAACGTTCCGTAGAACAGCAGATGCAGATGGGTATCCGCAAAGCCCGGCAGCATCAGTCTGCCCTGCAGGTCAATGAGGCGGGTCTGGGGTGTCTTCAGCGCCAGGATCTCCTCGTCGCTGCCCAGGCGCAGGATCACACCGTCCTTGATGGCCAGAGCGCTTACCTCGGGATAGGCCTTGTCCAGCGTGTGGATGATGCCGTTGTAAAAGATAGTATCCATCGCTCATGTTCCTTTCTTTTGTTTATATTTCACGTCTTGGCCGTGTGCGGCATGGCGTTTTTCACGATCCGTCCGTCCTGAACCACCAGCTTGACATGGTCGCTGCGGCGCAGGACCCGAATGTCCTCGTCCGGTCTTCCCTCTACCAGCAGCACATCCGCCAGCTTGCCGGTTTCCAGCGTTCCCAGCTGATCCTCCATCTGCAGCAGCCGTGCGTTGACCTTGGTGGCCATGGTGATGACCTCCATGGGCGTATATCCCGCCACACACAGTCGCTCCAGCTCCAGCGTGGCCTCGCTGTACGGGCATCCGAAGGCTGCGTCTCCCAGGAAGTCGCAGCCGACACCCACGGTGATGTGGGCCTTTCGTGCCATCTCCAGAGAGCGGTAGTGGGCCTCGTAGGATTTTTCCGTCTTTTCCTTCAGGTAGGGCAGCACGCCCTCCTTCCCCTGAAAATACAGCTTCGATGCGTGCATGATGGCCAGTGTCGGGACCAGATAGCAGTCGTTCTTCACCATCAGCTCGATGCACTCCTCATCCAGATAGAAGCCGTGCTCGATGCACTTTACGCCGTTTTTCAGGGCCATCTTGATGCCTCGTGTGGCCTGTGCGTGGGTGGAGACATAGCTGCCCATGTTCTCTGCCTCCTCCACCGCCGCCCGAATTTCCTCCTGACTGAAATGGCTGTGGGGAGTGGCCTTATCTCCCTGAGAGAACACGCCGCCGGTGGTCATGATCTTGATGAGATCCGCTCCGTTGCGGGCGTTGATGCGGCAGGCCCGCCGCACCTCATCCACACCGTTGACGATGAAGGCGGGGCTGTATGCCCGCTGGCTGGCCTCCAACGAGAGCTTCTGATACACGTCGCCGTGGCCGCCGATCTGCGAGATGATGCGCCCGGCGCCGAAAATACGGGGGACATCCAGCAGCCCCTCGGCCACAGCCGGCCGCATCAGGAGCACGTCGCTGCCCAGATCCCGGAACGCCGTGTAGCCCTGCTGGCGCAGCTGCGCCATATCCCGCAGCGCACGGGCCATGCTGAGCTGCGGCGTCATGCTGATCCAGTCCACCGCCGTGGCGCTGCCCCAGCCCATGTGGACGTGAGCATCGATGAGGCCCGGCATGATGGTGCCGTTCTCCAGCTCATACACCTCGGCTGTCGAATCGTCCGGCAGTTCACTCTGCCGGCAGACCAGCCGGATCCGGTTGTCCTCCAGCACCACGGCGCCCTTTTCGATGGGTGCGCCGCCGTTGCCGTCCAGCACTCGTCCCTTCAGAACGATCATGATCTTGCTCCTTTCCTATCCGGCCGTTTAACTGCGGCCGGCCATATGTCGTTGATTCTCCGCAATGATGGCCACAAGCTCCCGGTCCGTGGCCACCATGCCCGGATCGTTGAGCCGCCCCACGTTGGCGAAGGTCTGCTCGATGGTATTTCCGATGATGCCCACGCCTGCGGGAACGAAGCAGCCCTCTCTGGCCAAATACGCCGCCTGCACCGCCAGCGAGGCGGCCGTGCTGAGCTTATAGGCGCAGGAGATCTTCGCTCCGTCACAGAACATTCCGCCGATGGTCCCCAGCACCGTCTGCATGGCGTGGACCGCCGTGTCGTAGCTGCCGCCCAGCAGATAGCTGACGGCGGCGGTCATGCCGGTGGCCGCTGCAACGCCGCAGCCGCAAAAGGCGGTCATCCGCTTGATGTGGGCCTTGATGTAGATGGTGATCATGGAGCTGATGGCCAGCGCCGTGGCGGTCTGCTCCTCAGAGGCTCCCAGCGCCTCCGCTGCGGAGAGGACGCCCACAAAGTTCGTGATGCCGTGGTTGCCGCTTCCGGCAATGGCCATGATGGTCACATTCAGGCCGCTCATCCGGGCCTCCCCGGCGGCGGCGGTGTAAGCCTGCGCCTCGGCAGAAACTGCCAGCGGGCCGGTCATCTGACCGGAAATCCGCTGCTTCAGCAGCCTGCCCAGCGGCAGCTCCGGATCCTCCAGATCTCTTCTGACCGCCTCCTGATTCCGCCGGGCATCCTCCAACAAAAACCGGAAGCTTTCCGGCTCCATGGAGAGGATGGTCTCGTACAGCTCCTGTACGCTGTATTCCACCAACGGATAGACCGCCGCTCCACGGGTCCGCCCCTCCACCTGCATCACAGGCGCTCCGTTTCGCAGGATCTCCGTCACGCAGGAGTAGTCCCCCCGGATCACCGCCTGCGCCTCCTCGCCGCCGCCGGAGACGATGGCCCGCACATACAGCGGCTCCGGCGTCTGGCCGTAGGCGACGTGTACTCGCCCGTCGGATACGATGGCCGCCGCCTGCTGCACGATATCACCGGTGACATCGGCCAGAATGGCCAGACCCCGTTCCGGTTCATCCAGCAGCGCACCCAGCGCCGCCGCCAGCTCCAGTCCGATGCGGTTCGTGCCGGGGATGCCCACGCTGACACCGTTTTTGTAGATGTTGGGGCTCACCAGCACGTCGATTTTTTCCGGCCTGCGCCCCAGGGTATGAGCCGCCACGGCCACCGCCAGACACACGCTGCCCGGATCGGTACAGCCGGTGGAGGACTCTATCTCAGAGGTCAATATATCCAAAAGCTTCTGCTTGTCAATCATCATCGGGGCCTCCTGCCTTGTCGTTTTCTGCCTTCTCTTGGCGTTCCGTGTAATTTTTCTACATCATAACAGATACAGTGTCCAATGAGAATGCCTCTTTGCGCCCCTTTTTTGTAATAATTGCAGCAATCGCACCGACCACCTCCCCGGCCAATCAGGACTTTTTGCACTATCTTACTTTTCTGCATCTACCGTACTGCAAAAAAGCAGGGGCTCCGCATACCGCTGCGGAGTCCCTGCTTCCTTCAATGGGTACGAAGCGGACCGCTTTCACTGGGGGAGTGACCAAAGTACTTTTTATACGCACGGCTGAAGTAGTTGGAGTCGCTGTACCCCACAGCCACCGCCGTGTCCGATACGGAGACCTGCTGGCGCAGAAGGCGCTCGGCCCGCCGCATCCGCTCCTCCGTCAGAGCATCCCGGAAGCTCTGGCCCGTCTGCGCCCGGAAAATACGCCCCAGATACGCCGCATTGACGTACTGCTCCTTTGCCACAGTCTCCAGCTTCAGCGGCTCCCGGAACCGCAGCTGGATGGCCGTCAGTGCCGCCTGCACCAGAGGATGCTCCGAATCCCGCACCAGAACCAGCTGGCAGCGCACATCCTCGCAGACGGTCTGTATCCTCCGGCACAGCTGCTCCACCGTGAAAATCCCCTCCGTGGTCAGCCGCTCCGGCGGTGGGAGCGCCGACTCGGCGCACAGCCTTGCGATTCCGGCCCACAGCAGCGTCAGCTGCTCCCGCAGGGCTCCGGCGTCTCCGTTGCAGGCCGCTGTCATGCAACGCCCCATGTGGCGGCAGGCCTCCTCCAGCCCGCCCTCCTCGCTTCGCAGCGCATGGAGCAGCTGTCCCTCCGCCTTCAGGGGGTAAGGCTCCGGCACATCAGAGGCCGTATCCCGGCACACCAGCGTTCCCTCCGGATGGAAAATGCGGCAGTCCGCTGCCCGGCAGGCCGTGCGGTAACTCTCCGCCAGTCCCTGCTCCGACGGACCGCCGATCCCCACGGCGGCGAGACCCTCCAGTCGCTGCCGCCATGCCGCCACCAGCGGCTCCGCCGCCTCCTCCGGCGACTGCTGCGGCGCCGTGCGGCAATAGCCGATGACCCGCCGGCCATCCTGCTCCGTCCAGCCGGTGCCGTGGAGGGCCAGATTGATCTGCGATATGACCTCCCGGTCGGTCCCGTCCCGCAGGATACCCACCACCGTCATGTTGGGCAGCAGGTTGGGGATCGGCGGCAGCGGCGACGAGATGCCGCAGGCCAGATAGGGCCATACCGCCAGTCCGGTGGCGGCTCTGGCCGGGGATGACAGATGCAGCACATCCCGCACCCGCTGCAGCAGTACCGATGGCCGCACTGGCTTGAGCAGGTAATCCTGCAGATCCATGGACAGCGCCTTGCTGGCAAAGTCAAATTCGTGATAGGCGGTGAGGATGATGATCTTGCAGTCCAGCCGGTTGCTGCGTACAAATTCCGCCACTTCAAAGCCGGAGCTGCCCCGCAGCATGATATCCAGCAGGATCAGATCCGGACACAGCTGGCTGATGGCCGCAATGGCGGCGCTGCACGTGGCGGCGCTGCGAATATGCTCCGGCGGCGTCACCGTCTCCAGCAGCTGCGTCAGCTCCTGCCGCTCGGTATATTCATCCTCTACCACAAGAATGTCGATGGCCATTTATGCTTCCTCCTGTTTTTTCAGGGGACACGTCAGAACGATCCGGGTACCGCTGCCCAATGCGCTCTGTATGTCCACCTCCGCCTCCGGCCCGAAAAACAGCTTCAGCCGTTCCGTCACGTTCTGTACGCCGGAGCCTCCGGCCTGATGATCCCGGAGCTTCTCCAGCACCTCCTCCGGGATACCGGCGCCGTTATCGCTGACGGAGATCACCAGCTTTCCGTCCTCTGCGGTGGCCGACACCTTCACGTGCAGCGGGTGTTCATCCTCCCCGGCCCCGTGCAGGATGGCGTTTTCCACCAGCGGCTGGATGGTCAGCACCGGGATCATCAGCTGCCCGCAGGCGGAAACGTCCCCCACCTCGAAGGAAAAGCCGGGACCCAACCGCTGGCTCTGCAGGGTCAGATACTGCCGGGCGCACTGCATCTCCTCCGCCAGCGTGCAGATGGAGTCCTTGTAGTAGTACGCCCGCCGCAGCAGATCCGCCAGATCGCAGATGAGATCCGCCGTCTGGGGCGCTCCCTCCCGATAGGCTGTCCGCATCAGCAGGTTCAGGGTGTTAAACAGAAAGTGCGGACTGATCTGGGACTGCAAAAACTTAAATTCACTGGCGTGCAGCGTCCGCTCCAGCGCCAGCTTCTTCTCCACCTGACGGGCGTATTCCCGCCGGGTCTCCAGCTCCGCCTCGGAGGTAGCCACATACCCGGCAAAGACCTGCAGCATCTGCATCCTGGCATCCAGCTCCTCCGCAGAGAGCACCCGCAGCGTCCCCGCCAGCGCCACCATTTCGTCGTAATCCAGTTCCAGCTCCTGACAGTGCCGGCGCAGTGTGCTGTAAAACGCCTCCTCGGTATCCCGTGTGAGGAACTGCCCGTATGTCAGGCTAAGCCCTCTGGCCTCCGGCAGCGGCACCGGCACGGAGATCACGCTGATGCCCATGTGACACTGGGACACCGTACACCGCTGCTCGGCGTCCAACCCGAAGCTGTGGTTGCAGGCCAGACAGTGCTGAGCGCCCTTTTCGCTGCTGATGACCCTGCGGCAGAAGCCGGTAAACACGTCCAGCCGCAGCGGCCCCTGATAGTGTCCCTCCTGATCGATAAAGGACACGCTCTGCCCCGTCACATTGGAAAATGTGCGGTCCATCTGCTGTAATAATTGATTCAGCGCATGGCCTGTTACCGCCATTTTGCTCCCTCCTCCATCATCGGCTCCCAGACCCTACCCGGAAGCGCCTTCCAAAAGGGGACTTGCCAAAACAAATGGCCTATGCTATAATCGTCCCCGACATTTGGCAGTCATCACTGCTGTATACCAGAAAGGAGATCCTCCCATGAAAAAAGCTATTTCCACCAACGGCGCTCCTGCCGCCATCGGCCCCTATTCTCAGGCCATCGACTGCGGCGAATTTGTATTCACCAGTGGCCAGCTCGGTCTGGACCCCGCCACCGGTAAACTTGTAGACGGCGGCGTACAGGCTCAAGCCACGCAGGCTATGAAAAATATCCAGGCGGTTCTGACCGCAGCCGGACTGACTCTGGATAACGTGGTCAAAACCACCGTTTTCCTCACGAATATCGCTGATTTCGCCGCCGTTAACGAGGTCTACGCCTCCTTCTTTGAGGGAACTACCTACCCCGCACGCTGCGCCTATCAGGTGAGCGCACTGCCCGCCGGGGGGCTGGTGGAAATCGAGACCATCTGCCAGAAGTGATCGCAGCACTTGCCTGCATTATACCCTCATTCCGGCTTTTCTGTCAACGAAAACTCCGGTCGGGCCGCTCATCTGACCCGGCTGCCGCCCCATGTACAGGAACGTTTTCCCCTGTTCACTTCTGGAAAATCTTGGATATTCCTCTGCATTGGCCCGGAGATTTTCCCGCTTTATCCCAAGCCTTTGGCCCCCGGCTCAGCCGGGGGCCTTTTCTTATCTACACAGCCATGCACAAGAGGGACGGTCCTTACGGACCGCCCCTCTTGCTTACAGGAAAGATATCGAGAGATATCGGGAAAAGCGGGATATCAGTTTTCCTTCTTGCGCCGCAGCATCAGACCGGCACCCAGAGCGCACACCAGCATACCGCTCACCCACAGCATCAGCTGACTCTCATCGCCGGTGGCGGGGGTATCGGGTGTGGTGGGCTTCTCCGGCTGCTGGGGCTTGCCGGGCTCCACGGGAGTGGTAGGCTCCTCAGCGCCGCAGCGGCTGCACTTGCCATCCTTGTAGTCGTGGCCCAGAGCGGGAATCACCTCGCCCTGCTTCACCGTGACGCCGCAGACCTTGCAGACCTTGTCGCCGGTGTAGCCGTCCTCGGTGCAGGTGGCATCCTTGGCACCCACCAGCTCCGTGTCGTGGCTGGTGGCAGGCAGGGTCTCCGTCTTGGTGTCGGTGTAGTCTTCACCCTCGAAGGTGACCTTGGCGGTGTAGGTCCGCACGCCGTCGGCCTTGCAGGTGGCCTCGGTGGTCACCTCGTTGGTGACGGTTGCGTTCACCGTCTCCACATGGGAGGCATCATTGCCGCAGGTAAAGGTGGCAGAAGCGGTGAAATCATCGTTCCACTTCCACACCGGGGCGCCATAGGCGTGGCCGGTAGCGGGGATAGCCAGCTTCTCCAGCGTCGTCTCGGTCTTGCCCTCGGCATCGCTGAACAGCTTGCCGCAGACGTCGCACTTCCAGTGAGCGGAGGTGCCGGCGGTCTCGCAGGTGGCAGGAACCTTCTCCACGGCGGTCAGCTGGTGGCCCGTAGCGGGCAGGGTCTCCGTCTTGGTGTCGGTGTAGTCCTTACCATCAAAGGTGACCTTGGCGGTGTAGGTGCGGGTGCCGCCAACCTCGCAGCTGCCCTCCGTAACCTCGCTGGTCACAGTGGCATCGGCCTTCTCCACATGGGAAGTATCATTGCCGCAAGTAAAAGTGGCAGAAGCGGTGAAATCATCGTTCCACTTCCACACCGGCTCACCGTAAGCGTGGCCGGTGGCGGGGATAGCCAGCTTCTCCAGCGTCGTCTCGGTCTTGCCCTCGGCATCGCTGAACAGCTTGCCGCAGACGTCGCACTTCCAGTGAGCGGAGGTGCCGGCGGTCTCGCAGGTGGCAGGAACCTTCTCCACGGCGGTCAGCTGGTGGCCCGTAGCGGGCAGGGTCTCCGTCTTGGTGTCGGTGTAGTCCTTACCATCAAAGGTGACCTTGGCGGTGTAGGTGCGGGTGCCGCCAACCTCGCAGCTGCCCTCCGTAACCTCGCTGGTCACAGTGGCATCGACCTTCTTCACATGGGAAGTATCATTCGCGCAGGTGAAGGTGGCAGAAGCGGTGAAATCATCGTTCCACTTCCACACAGGCTCGCCATAGGCGTGGCCGGTGGCGGGGATGGTCAGCTTCTCCAGCGTTGTCTCGGTCTTGCCCTCGGCATCGCTGAACAGCTTGCCGCAGACCTCACACTTCCAGTGAGCGGAGGTGCCGGCGGTCTCGCAGGTGGCAGGCACCTCTGCCACAGCGGTCAGGGTGTGACCGGCGGCGGGAATGACCTCGGTCTTGCTGGAGGTATACTCCTTATCCTCGAAGGTAACCTTGGCGGTGTAGGTGCGAACGCCGTCGGCCTTGCAGGTGGCCTCGGTGGTCACCTCATTGGTGACGGTTGCGTTCACCTTCTCCACATGGGAAGTATCATTAGCGCAGGTGAAGGTGGCAGAAGCGGTGAAATCATCGTTCCACTTCCACACCGGAGCGCCATAGGCATGGCCGGTGGCGGGGATGGCCTCGGTCTTGGTGTCGCTGCACATGGTGCAGGTGTAGGTCATGACGCCATTCTCGGTGCAGGTAGCCGCCGTGGTGACCTGACCGTCATTCCACGTGTGCTGGCCGCTCTCCGTGGGGCAGGCCACGTAGTACATCCGCACTACATCGCCGTCCTTCAGCTGGTAAGTCCCCAGTGTGGCATAGATGGGCTGGCCGTTGTCGTAGCGCTCAATGGGCATCTCCCCATTGACGGTGAACATCCAGCCGGACCAACTGCCGAAGGCGCTGTCGCCGCCGGTAAGGCTCACGCTGTTGGGATCGGTGATACCGGAGAGATAGGTGCTGCTGCCGGTGTAGGTATACTGGTTCTCCGTCAGAGCTGCCATCACGGCATCCGCTGCCGTGCGGTGATCTCCGGTGGAGCAGGTGTAGGTGGCGCCCTCCAGATCGGTGAAGTCCTCCTTGAAGGTGCTGCCCTCCACATTCACGGTAACGGTCAGGGGCTGCAAATTGGGATCCTCGATGCCCTCGGTGCCGATGACGGTGACGGTGGTGGAAATGGGCTGCTTGTAGAACTGGGCAAACTGCTCATAGTCGGCATTGCCCTGGAATTTCTCGTAGTACTTGGCGTACTGGGTGTAGGTCAGAACACTGTCCACCGTAATGTGGGTGTTGTACTTGGGCTGGGTCACCCGCAGCGTCTCGTGGGCCACCACAGCGTTGTTGCTGGAGCGGAAGCAGCGGTACTGCTGAGCATCGTACCAGCCGGGGATATCGTCCGCCTTGACGCCCATGGCATTGTAGCTGTCCATGTTGCGGATGAACTTATAGCCGGTGGTGGCGGGGACGATCTCGATGAAGGAGCGCATATCGCCGGTGACGTGGTCACGGTCGGCGTTGGCCTTGCGGATGCCCTCCCAGTACACATCCTCGGTGCATACCAGCTTCATGAAGGCGGCAGCGGTGTCCAGTTCCTCCTGCGTCAGAGGCTGAACGGTGAGGGTGATATCCTTACTGGCCAGCACCGGCATGGAGGCGTAATCCGTACCCTCGCCGCTGGGGCGGGAGAGGATCTTCATGGTGATGGTGACGGTCTTGGCCTCCTGACCGGGCAGGGGGCGATAGGTCAGCATCCGGGCCACATTGGCCGTGGTGGGACCGGCAGACACCACCACATCGGCGTTGCTGGTATACAGCATGATGGGGGTGTACTTGCCGTCGAAGCCCTGCTCATAATCCCGGTAGGAAATGGCGCTGAGCTGCTTGGTGGTGGGCAGCTGGATGTCGGAGGCCACGTTTGCGGTGTCGATCTTGGAATCGTCACGGGGATCCTTCAGGCCGATCTCACGCACCGCCGTCTCCAGCAGTGCCTGATAGTCCATGGCGGGAGGCGTATTGTCACCCTTGACCACCACGGTATAGACCTTGTTCAGGGTCAGATCCTCCCGACCGTTATAGACCAGCTTCAGGGTCAGGGTCACGCTGGTGTCCTTCTTGGGCTGGGCCACCGTGACCGTATAGGGAGCAAAGTAGGGGTAGGAGACTCCAGTGACGGAGATCACGCCGGTGTTGCTGGAGGTCCACGTGGCGGTGGTCCACAGCTCCAAATCCGTGCTGCTGTTGTAGTCCACCTTGCTCTCGTCCACGCCGGCCTTCAGGGGATACCTGGGCAGGCTGGTGAGGTCGGAGGCACTCTCCACCGTCTCAGGCACACTGATGCGGGCCGCCACGGTACGCAGAGCCTCCATGGCCTTTTCCTCGTCCAGAGGAATGCTGAACAGGCACCCGGTGGACTCCTTGGTGTAGGTATTGCAGGTCAGCACCAGCGTAGGCCGCACGGTGCCGGAAGCCGCCGTGGTGCTGCCGTTTTCGTTCCACTTATACTGAATGGTGCCGTCGGCCGTGATGCCCACGTGGTTATAGCTGCTGTAAGACGCCTCCTTCATGCTGACGGTGACGTCCGTGATCCCGGCAGCCTCCAGCTTGGCCCGGAGCATGGTCAGTGCATTGGTGTCCTTGCCGTAGGTGACGTTGTAGGTGCCGCCAATGGCCTTCTCGGCGGCCTCCAGCTTGGCCTCGGCCTCCGACTGCTCCGGAGACTTGCTCTCCGTCCAGACGGCATAGAGGTTGTATGTCTCGCCGTCCTCGCTGCCGTTGTCCCAATCGTCACCCTCCTCGAAGGGGCGGTTGATGGTGGCGCCGTCGGCATACTTGACGGTGCTGCCGTAGCTGCTCTCCGACCAACCGGCGAAGGTATAGCCCTCCCGACTGTAGCCGCAGGGCGTCAGCTGCACATTCTGACCGAAGGGTGCCGTCTGGTCGGCCATGGTGCCGGTGGTGGTGTTCTTGTCGCTGTACTTGACGTTATACTTGATGATGTACTGATAGTCACGCCACTTGGCGATGAGAGTCACCTCGTCGCCGCTGAACACGGTGTCCTTGGTGACGGCCTCACCGAAGGAGCCGTCGGCATTCTTGATGTACCAGCCGTCCAGTGCCTTGTTGGCGGGGTAGTAGTAGCTACTCAGAGAGGGCAGGCTGGAGAATACCTTGTCCGGCGTCACGGTCTTGTCCTTCAGCGTGTTCTTATAGCCGTTGCCGTCGAAGTGGACGGTGATGCCCTTGGTCCAGTGGGCGTACAGATGGAAGCCGTTTTCGGCGTCCACGGCGGTGAACTTGTAGGACGGGCCCACCGCATTGCCACCCTCCGCCGCATCGAACCAGCCGTCAAAGATATAGCCGGTGCGGACGGGGTCCTGAATGGCGTCAAACTTGGTGCCGCCTCCCTCCTTAAGGATGTAGTTGTAGTTGCTGCCCACGATGCAGGTGCGGGTGCCGTTCTCTGCACCGTCATAGTTCGGGTGCAGGGTCACATTCACCGGCAGGCCGTACCAGGCGGCGTAGAGGGTGACCGTCTCCCCCTGCTTGGTGGTCAGGTTCTTCACCGGCTTCTCGTCGGCATAGCTGCCGCTGGAGGCGCCGGAGGATGCGCTCCAGCCGTTGAAGTAGTAGCCGGGGCGGGTAAAGGTGTTCTTGGGCAGCGTGACCTCCTGATCATAGGTAGCGGGGATGGAGTCCATGGCTCCCTGGCCGCCCTCACCGCCGCTGAAGGCAATGGTGTAGGTAATGGGGCTCCACTGAGCGGTGTAGATGACGTCGCCGGAGATCACCGTCTCCGCCGTCAGCTTCTCCTCGCCGTTGAACCAGCCCTCGAAGGTATAGCCCTTCTTGGTGGGGTCTGCGGGAATACGGCTGCCGATGGCGCTGTTCTGGGGGACCAGAACGGTGGTGTCGGTGTCGCCGTTGCGGAGCGTGACGGTGTAAGCGTCCGACCACACGGCGTACAGATCCAGATCCGTCTCCGTGGTGATGGCGGCACCGTCCTCATAGACCACAGCCCCGTCGGCGGAGGTGGCCCAACCGGCGAAGATCTTGCCCTCGCAGGTGAAGGTATTGGCCTTCAGGGTACCCTTGCCGCCGAAGATCTTCTGCGTGGCGGTGTCCTCCGTGCCGTTGTTGGCGTGGAAGGTCACCACCAGCGCCTCACCGGCGGAGAAGTTCCGCAGATAGACGCAGTCGTCGAACTTGTCGCCGCTGCTGTCCTTCTTGTACAGCACAGTCAGCTTGTCGCCCCGCTTGGCGTCCAGCTCCAGACCCTTCCAGTTCTGGTCGCCGCTCACGCCGTTGACGAGGGTGTTGCTGCCCAGTGTGATGGTACACTTGTCGTACTTGGCCTCGGAGGAGACCTTATACTCAAAGGTCAGGTGGGTATCTTCTGTAAAAGTCAGGGTCAGGGTGCTGGAGGAGCGGTTCTTTCCGGCATTGCCGGACATGAGGACCTCCTCGCCGTCCTTGGTACTGACCTTCCATGCGGTGGTGCCGGTGCCGGGATCAGCGGCGATGGGGAGCCCGTCGAAATAGTCGTCAACGGACTTCTTGGCCGCAAAGACCGACGTGGGGATCAGGCTCACCAGCATGATCACCGTCAGCACCATGGAGAGCAGTCTCTTTTTCATGTTGCTTTCTTCCTTTCTCTGATACTCTCGTTGTCTCCCGCACGGAGACATTTCCGCCGCCGGAGGAGAAAATCGGAAGGAACGGATGCAAAAAAGCGGGTCCGCACCGGCATACCGATGCGGACCCGCTTTGTTTCCAAGCGGCCCGGCGGATGTCCCAGTGTCGGCAGGCATCCGATCCAGCGGCCGGCGTATCTGACTTATCCGGCTCGGCCGGCTTCACAGTGACCCACTCGCAGGGCTTTGCACCCTATTCCGCCTGCCCCGCAGCATGGGGCAGGCCGCTCGATCTTCTATTCTCTTTTCGGCGGGGTTCGTCCCCGTTCAGGATGTTTCGACGTTTATCAGTATACCACAAGCCTTCCCCCATTGCAAGGGAGACTTTGCCTCCCCCTCCAGCGTGTATTTTACCCCGCCCCACGCAAAAGCTCCCTGCGCCGGAGCCTTCCCCCCAGCGCAGGGAGCCTTCTTCACTTTTGCCCGGATACTTCCCGGCTTACTTGTTCACGCAGTACTCGCTGTTGGCAAGGCGCATGCTGCACCCCTCCACCGGCGCATCATAGCTGGAATCGCCATAGGAGACATAATAATCCGCATAACCGCCCCAATAGTAACCACCATTGACCCAGTATTTGCCGCTGACTTCCTTGACCACATCAGCACCATTCTTATCATTTTCCTTCAAAGTGGCCTTGCCCTGAACATCCACGCACTCTTCATAATAATCCACCGTGATGTTCTCCACCGTGCAGTTCTCCACGCTGGCGTTGTCCACGCCGTTGCCACGCTGGATCATGCCGGCCAGACCGCCCATGTCATAGGCGGCGTGGATGGTGTTGTTCTTGGAAACGCAGTCCTTGAAGGTGACCTTCACGCCGGGATCGGCGCCCATGCCCAGCAGGATGCCGATCTTGCCGAAGCCCCAAATGGAGCTGTTGGTGACGCTGACATTCTCGAACAGAGTCGTACCATAGGTATAACCCAGCACGATACCGCCCACATTGCCCGCAAACTGCGGTTTTGCATAATTCACAAAGAACACATCCGCTCCATCAAAGGCGATATCCTTAACAGTGACTGCACCGTTGATATCCCCGATGAAGCCTGCGCCGTAAACACGGCTATTCGTGCAGCCACGTACCTTCATGTTCCGGATGGTATGGCCGTTGCCGTTCACGACAATACCGGAAAGCCGGTTATAGCCGTTAATGGGCTTCCACAGGTACTCACCCAGATCTGCATCATTGGCGAGATTCAGGGTATAACCGCTGTAATTCTTACCGTCGTCCGTGACTTCCTTGGCAAACAGGGCCAGCTCCTCAGCGGAGGCCACCGTCACCACCTTGTTGGCGGTATCCACCGGCGTGGCATAGCCGTCCGCCGCATGGTCAGTCCAGTAATCTCTGGCAAACACAGCGGTGAAGGGAGAGAAGTGGCTGACCTTCATGGTGACATAGCCGGTGGCGGCGTCGTACACATAGTGATCCGCCGCATCCGTCAGGGTCCCACTGTCTTTTGTCATTTTCTCGCCATCATGATAGAGCTTCAGAGCGGTACGGTTCTTACCGACGTTCATCTCCACCGTCATCAGCGTACCATTCGTGCTGACAGCGTTGCCGCTCTGGTCCTTCATCGTGACCTCATAGCTCTGGCTGCTCTCGGTGCTTGCAACCTCCACCCCAGCGGGCGTGGCACTCTTCACCACCTCCAGCTTCAGGGACTGCACGCCCTCATCCAGAGCGCCCGCAGGCACCGTTACCTGAATGGTGTGATCCTCTTCCTTGTCCTTCAGCACGGTGTCGCCGTCGGTATTCACATCGCCCACAGCCACCACGGGATAGGTGGCGTTGGCATCGTAGGTGTTGTTGAAGCTGTCGCTCTCCACGGTGTCCTGCGTGGCCACCACGGTGATGGCGATGCCGTCGATGGACTCGTTCATGTACTCATTGTCGGCAGACTCCTTCATATGGCCCTTGATGGTGAAGGCACTGCTCTCACCGGCCGCCAGATGCTGCTCAGCGCCCATCGCCACATCGCCGATGGTCCACTCGATGGCCTCGTTCAGCTTGGCGCTGCCGTTGATGCCGGTGATGATCACCTGATACTTCAGCGCCAGATTGCCGTTGTTCACCACACGCAGCTCGGGCAGGGTATAGGTGCAGCCCGGCTCCCACAGAACCTGCTCGCCCGCAGCGGCCTTGACGAAGTCCAGCGTCTTGCCCTCGGCGCTGACCCACTTGCCGTCAGCGTTCTGCATCTCCAGCGCCACATCCAGGTTACCGGCCTGAATTTTGTTGACGCTGGTGCTTGCGGTGTCGGTGAACCATGCGAAGGTAGCGCCTACCAGCATAGCCAGGCACAGAACCATGGCCATGACGCTGCCCAGCAAGGCCCGTTTGGTACTCT
>OCHB01001028.1_pt1 | contig 23018 bp, 23 predicted proteins | sample 1538731 | NCBI WGS metagenome assembly OCHB01 (sample SAMN04571721, study PRJEB22368) | human gut metagenome | biome: human gut; material: stool | host: Homo sapiens | place: Luxembourg | collected 2012-09-20 | reverse complement strand
TGGAAATATTAAATTATAATCTATGGAAAGCGTATTTTTAAAAATCTTATTATATTCTGCTAAATCTTCAATATAAGAGAAAATGCTGAATTGATAATTTTTAATATCTTCTAAAGCATAATAAAGTTTTTCATCTTCTGGCTCAGTTAATTTCTCCCAATTTTTTATTTTATTAAAAAAATCATATGTTTCATAAGGCGCACCTTCTATAAAACTGTATACAAAAGAACGGGAACACATCATGTTAAGAGCAATGTTATTTACATTACTTAATGATTCTAAAAGCGTAAGATAATCAGTTTTAGCATTAGATTCTTGTGAAATAGGATCATCTGGACAATAAGGCATTCCGTATATATTGAGAGTATGGGTAAAGTCATTTTCAAGATTATCAGCCATCATATCTATATATCGAATAATATCTTCTTTTTTATCGAGGTTAAAGTTTTGCATTTCTTTTGATAATACATCAGACAATCTATAAATAGAAGCATCTATATCCTTTTCACGAAGAATATCACTTCTTTTTTCATAAAATTCATATTCTTTATTACGATCTTCAGGAGACAATGAAGAGAATTCTTCAGATGAATAATCAACACCAAGCATTTCTCTAACATGATAACATGGAACAGTGATATTATCTTCTAATTCAATCATACAATCTCTAGGAAGGTTTTTAACTATGTATTGTTCTGGTCGTAGATTTGATTCATCTGCAAAATCTTTAAATAGTAAATATAAGTCAGATTTAGAGATATTTTTGGTTCTTTTGTTTTCTATATTAGGTAGCCAAGATTTATTTTTACCAATTTTTTCTGATAACTGATAAGCAGTCAGATTATGTTCTTTTCTAGTATCTATTATCAATTGTATGAGTTCATTAGTAATTTTTATTTTTTCTGGAAACATAATGCACCTCCATGAATAATATGTAGAATGAATTGCAAAATATGTAAAGAAAATACTTTGAATTATATAGAAAATAAAATATGTACATATTGCAACAAAAACCTTGACAATATGTACATATGATGATACTATAATCTCACAAAAAGAAAAAGCCACTGTTTGGCGACAGTGACTTAGATTCTTCAAAAAGAGTATTGGCGTACTCTTAATGATATGTAATTAAATTGTACAGACATAAGCTGCACATATGTAATTTGACAATTCGTATTATAGCAGATGTTTGATAAAAATTCAAATATAAAATGTCTTTAGGGTATATCGCCCACAATTCCATTACATTTTTACAGCAACTATATAACAAGTGATTTTTTAAGGAGAGTGATAATTAAATTAGAGAATATAACAGTAGGCAATAAGCCTTTTTATTTTAGCTTTGAGTGAATAGGTAATGACATATATTCAAAGCTAAGTTTATTCAGAGAACAATTAAATATAAGAAAGGAGCAGATATGGAATTAGACAGATTCGACTATATCATTCTTAAGCTCTTAAAAAAGAAGAATTGTAACAGTTTCTTTCAAAGTATGACGCTACAAGAAATTATGGCTATTACTCAAACTAATAGGACATCTACATATAGAAAGATGGTGAAGTTAATTGAAGGTGGTTATGTAGCAAAAGGTTGTAAGTCTTGGAATGCTGATACATTTTATCTTACAGAAATGAGTTTGAGACTAACAAAGCAATGGGAGGATAGAACAGAATGATTAAAAACAATGTTGCAGTAGTAGGCGCAGGGCTTGGCGGTTGTAAAGTTGCCTATGCGTTTCAGCAAAAGAATTATAACACATACCTAATAAATGGTTCTAACCAGGATAACAAGGTATTAACAGACGCAAAGAATTTATTAGTATTATCTGGTTATGATGGCTTGGCAGGTGATAGAGATTTGGCATATGAAGCACTTAAGAATAATAAGGAAATTATCAAGAAGATAAAGAACTTACAGGAAAAAGTAATACTATTTGTTGCCACAGGTGGAGGCACTACAGGTTCAGCAAGTGTACCACTATTAGCAGATATAGCTTGTCAGATTCCAGATAAGATTATATGTACTGTCCTGATGATGCCAAGAGCAGACGAACCGATTCAGAAGAGACTTAATGCTTACAATGCTGCAAAAGAGTTAATGGAAATTCCAGAGATGGGAGCAACACTCTTTATAAATAATGAATACAGTACAGACTTGGATAAAATCAACTACAATCTGGTCAATATGTTAGACGCTTTTTTCTCTGATAATTCATCTTCGGCAACAGCGAACTTTGACGATTCAGAGAAATATAAAATGTTAGCGGATCATGGTTCATTTTATATTGCTATGCGTTGCAGTAAAGCAGATTCAGATAAGGTATCAACACAGGATATGATTAATGCACTAACAGCAAAGAATATATTTATTCCATACAATAATGATGGCATTGTAACACATATAGGTGTCATAAATCAGAGAGATAACTATATTAATGAGCAAGAAATTGTTAAGGCGGTGGGAATACCTGAAAACATATTTGTAGGCAACAATGGAACGGCAAATATTGTTTGTGCGTCCGGTTGCAGCTTCCCAACAGATTATATCAGTAATCTTGGCAAGAATGCTTTGTCAGAACAGAAAGAGCGTATTAATAAAAGGAAGGCATTTTCAATATTAGACGATTTAGAAGATGTTCCAGATACACCGAAAGCACCACCAACAAAAACTAATGGTCGCAAGAGAATCAGTTTAGATTTAATGCGTGAACTTGATTAAGGAGGCTAATTATGACGATTAAAACACTTTTGGACTTGCTTGTTATGCACAATACAACTAATAAAGGTTACTTAATACATCTGAATAGTGATAATGTCGAGACGACAACAGGTAAGAATACAGATGTTGAGTTCTCAGATATATGCTTTTCAAACTGTCAGATGATAAATGAAAAGCTGTTAGCATTTAACAATATTAACGAAGATCCAATATCTCACCTTGAAGATGGTACACCTATATATCATATGTCAACTAACAGCAATATGTACATAAATCTCAACAAGATTAATTCTATTGAAGATGTGGAAGATAAAAAGGATTGCTTTTCTATGCCGACAGGTAAGGTTGTCAATCTTTATATGTCCTATGGAAATATTATAACAATCGGATTTATGGAGTGAGGTATATATGGCTAAGAAGTATATCAGATTAAATGAAAATGGTAATTTGTCACAGGTCGTAGAGTTCAAAGATGGTGACAGAATGGAACTGCCATTAACTAAAGAAGGAAGTCTTGTTTGGTATAAAGACCAGATTAGAGAAAAGTCAAAAGAGCAGAAATAAAAACGAGAATATTATATTGAGGTGTGACAGTTAATCATATAAAGGAAATTACAGGCAAGTGGCTTATTACTACCTTATATAAATAAACACAATTAAGGAGGATTTTAAGAAATGAATATGATGGAAAGACCTAGTATTAATCAATGTAAACTTGCAAGAGCAATAACAAGAGGCAATGCATCTGATGAACAGATATATATAGAACTAAAAAGCATGTCTCAGAGTGAATGGGATAAGCAATGTAAAATTTTGAATAATTTTATTATTGCTCATGATATGCCGTTAGATGAAGGATGGGCATTAATGTGTAATGATTTTTATAACATTGCGTCTGCAAATCAAGTGGATGAAGCAACATTATTTGTGGCTTATATGGAATGGCTTAATAAGAAATAGATGGAGATTATTCATTATGAGAAGAACAACGACAGAGAGAGTACAGAAAATAATTGCAGACAATCTTGTATCTGTTACAAAGGCAGTAATGAATTATGACGACAGAGGAGCAGAAGCAATCCCAGTTGAAAAGTTCAAAGAAGATTTGGAATTTTACGCAAATTCGGGCATATTTGCAGATACGATTGATTTTACATTTGAGAAAGTCAGCGAGGATAAACTGCATGTAGCAATCGGGAAGATGAGTAGTTATTGCTACGATGATATAGATGTGACATTGCAGCTTAATGATGGTGTGACAATGGGAACAGTCACAAAGCAGTTGTATGAGAATTTTGACGAAAAACTGTCAGCCTAAAGAGAGAACAATATATTAGAGGTCATTCAGTTTGAAGGTTAAAGGAAATTACGAGATATTTTTTCATTCCTACCTTATACAGAAGAAAGGAAGTAACTACCAATGGCAAAAGGATTAACAAGATGTAACGTATGTGGAAAGACAGTAAAGCAGGTATTTGAAAATCAGATGCTTATTAGCATCCATAATTATATCGGTTATGGCAGTAAATATGACGGAAGTATGCTTGATTTAGATATTTGTCCTGATTGCTTTGACAAGCTGATTGATGACTTTTCAGAAAAGTGTGCTATCAATCCAATTAAAGAGAATTTTTAGAATACGGAGGGATAAAGAATATGAATGGAAGTGTTTTACTCTTTGATAATCAGAAGGGTTGGGGATTTATAAGAGGTTCGGATAATAGAGACTATTTTGTGCATTACAGCAATATTGAAACTGGTAGAAAAAGGAATTTATCAGAAGAAGATATTGTGTCTTTTGAGGTGGGAATTGGAACTAATGGCAAAAAACAGGCACTTCATGTACAGCCAATTCTTACATACAAGATGGTAAAGAAAGCATTAAAGGATGAAGGCTACCATATCAAGCCAATTAAAGACCAGTATAACATCAATAAGTATATTGTCGTAAATTTAGATAATGTAGTACAGACAGATGAACACGGAATGTCGTTTACAGAGCTTGCTGCATATGCAGGATTTTCAGTTAATGAAGAATAAAGAAAATCACTCTTCAAGTAGAGAATATTATAGTAACAGAGATATGTGTGCGGTGAAAGTAGCACACCTGCCATTGATGAGAATGGCAAAAATCGTTTAAAAGCCATTTATATATCAGTGATGATACTGGTAATTGAAGAGTACGGAATCACAGGCACATTAACCTTTTATTGGTGGTGTGCCTAAAATAATCACATTTGGAGGTAAGTGATATGAATGTATTAAGAATCACAAAAGAAAAATTCAAGCTTATGATTAATTTAAAAGAACATCTTGTGAATTCAGACAGTGCTGTACTATGTATGTGTGACCGATGTAATGGTGTTGGTTTTGCCTATGGTATGAGCCAGATTGATAAGAATGGTTATGTTAAGGATGGCTGGAATTGTCCTTGTGGTGGACATAATATGAAAGTTGACAAGGTAGAGCTTATAAGTGAATAGATTAGGAGGAATGAGTTATTAGTAAAATTACAGTAGTGGATTCTATTATGGGTTCAGGAAAAACCAGTTGGAGCATCCAACATATAAATGAAAGTCCATTTGAAAATGTGTTGTATATTACACCTTTTTTGAATGAAGTAGAACGAATTATTGAAAATACAAACAGAGATTTTAAGCAACCATCATATAAAGGTGGAACTAAGTTACAAAATTTAAATGAGCTTTTAGCTTGTCAATATGATATAGCATCAACACATGAACTGTTTAAGAAGTTAACTGATGAAAGCCGAGAATACATACAGAATGGACATTATACATTGATTCTTGATGAAGTCCTCAGTGCGATTGATCCATATGATGAAATAAAAAAGGATGATATGAAACTTTTACAAGATAGCGGATGTATTACCATAGATGAAGATGGTTTTGTAATCTGGAATCAAGACAAAGCAGATTATGATACTCAGTATAACAGAATCAAGATTTTAGCTGAAAATAAAAGTTTGCTGTATGTAAATCAGAAGTTATTACTATGGAGATACCCACCAGAGATTTTTACATTGTTCGATAATGTGTATATCCTGACATATCTATTTGATGCAAGTATTCTGAAAAATTATTTTGACCTTTATCATATCCAGTACACGAAAAAAAGTATTGTACATGAAAATGATAAATATGTCTTGTCTGATTTTTATATTCCAGATACAAAGAAATATTCACCTTTGATTGATATATATAACGGAAAATTAAATATAAATTTTGAACAGAAACAGAATGGATTATCTTCTACATGGTTTAAAGTACAGAGTAAGACTAATGCTAAGGCAATCCAACAGATTAAGAAAAATCTGAATAATTATTTCAGAAACATTCTTGAAGCGAGGAGTGACACAATTATGTGGACTTCATTCAAGGACTACCAATCAAAGCTAAGAGGAAAAGGATATTCTAAAGAGTTCAAAACAGAGCAATTAAAAGAGATTGATAATGCATATGGATTTTTAGCTTGTAATGCAAGGGCAACAAATAAATATGCTGAATGTTACAACCTTGCATATTGTGTAAACATATACTTACATCCAGCAATTTCACAGTTTTTCTATCAAAAAGGAATCAAGGTAGATGAAGATTTATATGGATTATCTGAAATGATTCAGTGGATATGGAGAAGTCGTATTCGTAATGGAGAAAAGATAAATATTTACATTCCATCAGTCAGAATGAGAACATTATTGAAATCATGGTTAGATATGAGTTTGGAATATCAGAATGAAAAAGTTGCTTAATAATTTTAGCACTTTTTTGGTGCTAAATTTTTTGAAAAACCCAGTAAAATCAAGGACTTGAGGGTGTAATCGTTAAAAGAAAAAAGGTAATAAAATGAAATTATTTTCGCTTGATTGGACTGACATATTGCGTAAGCAATGTGGCAGGACACATCAACGAAAAAGGCAGACAGATAAGGATTGACACCGTAGGTGGCAAGACTTTCTGGCTGACTAACAGGGTGTGGGATATTCCCACTAATACATTATATCACAGATAGTTGGTCATTTCGCTGCAAGCAGCTCATGCCCTTGTGTCCATTCTTACGAATGTCCACAAATAAAATCAGATATGAAAAGGAGATTACGATAATGGGATATATAAAACCGATTCCAGTAGACAAAGAAAAATTAATTATAGGAAGGACATATTATACATGTAACTATTCGGGTGCATGTAAAGTCATTCTTATAAAAATAAATTTAGACACTAATAAAGTATTAGTTAAGGGGAAAAAGAATACACAACCATATATTCGTCCTATAAAATATATATTTAATAATCCTGAAATGGCAAAATTTGCAGTTAGAAATTGGGAGAATGAAAATAGGAAAAATAAGAAAAAGAAAAGTCCACAAATAGGGCGTAAATAGCTGAAAAACTTCCCATGAAATCAGTATTTCTTTAAAGCAATTAATACTTGTATGTATGGGCTTAAATTAAAGAAAATGGTATCAAATTCGGGTGATATTGTTTTAGGTAGTAAATTGACCGACTGATATATAAAAGTGGCTGTTTGGTCTGTGAGCGTTAATTTATCCCTTATATGGTAGGTAATAATGTTATGCGTACATTGAAAATTAAATATTGAAACATTGATAAAGGTTTATTATTATAAATAAGGATGGAGGTAATATTTATGAAAGAAAAGATATCCAAAATTATTATGGGAATAGGTTCATTATTTATTTTTTTAATCGCGATATATTGTTTAATAAAAGGTGAGGTTGTAGGATTTTTAATGATTTTTATAATTGCGATATTATCATTTCCATTATTTCAAGATTGGATTGATAAAAAATATGGCATTCAAAGTGAGTATTATAAGGAGTTAAGATTTTTTATGACTTTCTTTACACCACTTATTTGTTTATTGTTAGCATTTGGAATTATAAAAATAATGTCGAATCAGGAATATGAAGAATATATGATAATTGAAATAATAAAAAAGTTCTTGCAAATTTCAATATATATTATATATTTAGTTGTATTTTTTATGTACAGCAAAAAGGAATCAAGTCAGAAAAATAAATATATTTTTTTTGGTACAGTATATTTTATATCTGTATTAATTTCATATATACCTGATGAGACAATGGTTTTAATTTTAAATAATATACCTAACGATGAAAAACTTACAATGGAATCATATAATTTACTTATAGAAGCAATAATTGAACCAATTAAAGAAGCAATTCTTACATATATTATATTTGATACAGTAAGAAAATCGAAAGATGATAAAAAAGATAACAAAATAGAAAATAATAGAGAAAAAATAAATATGCAATTTGATAAGAATATAAAATTTAAAGTTGATGTCAAAGATAATAAAACGGGATATAAATATAATTATTCTATATCTGTAAAACAAAATAATTAATTATTAGCCAACCATCAATGTTCGATGGTTGGTATTTTTTTATATATAAGCATATTTCATATTAGACAGGAGGAATGAATTATTAGCAAGATTGATAAGATGAATGAAAACATTGGAGACACAACAATGTATATAAGAGCTGTTCAGGCAGCAAATGTTTATATGGATAACAACAACTTGAAAAGATACAAAAAGGTAACTGAAGGTAGTGGGAAAAATAAAGTTGTGAAATATGAGGCTATGGAAGGTGATAATAAAATATATTATAGCAAGGCGGTAATAAGTGACAGTATCTTTACACGATATGCTGTAAAACACGGCGTAACTCTTACTAAAAGAAATCGTACACTTGATTTTGTAATGATTAAGTTTGATTATGGGTATATTGGTAAAAAAGAATCTGAATGTATTAAAGCAGAGGAACTTAGAACATTATATTATGAAAATGGCATTAGTGTTACATGGAAAGAGTATGATAAAGACGGAAAAGAAATAGAAGGCAAGAGACAGACGATTAATTACAAAATGTTATATAGAACTACAGGAAAAGCTAAGCAGGGAGATTGTGTATTCTGCCGGGCAGATTTACATAATGTAATACTTAAGTATATGACTATGGATTTGTTTGATAAAATACCGGATGTTCAAGGTGCTAAGATAGTTGAATTATCTGCTTATGCACCATTAATAACAGCAACAGCGAAAAAATATATTCATATTCCACTTGATAATATATTTGTTGTGAAGGATGAATCTGTTTCGTGTTATAAGAATGCACATATCGTCAAATATAAAAAATATAAAGAAAAGAATAAGAATGGGGAAGAGGAATATAAAGAAGAATGCTATGTAAAAAGAAATGTGAAAGATACACCAATAACTAATACAATATGGGATGGAATGGGAATCGTATCAGAAGAACTTTTCCCAGAAGATATGGAAGGATTCATATATTGTAGAAGTCACTTCTTTAAATCGTGTCTGTTCAGAGGCGATATCCAGCAGTATTTCAAAGATTATTATAAAGATGATTATGATACAGCGTATTCTATTGATATGTTTGGTCGTAAGTTAAAGGTATCAGATATCAAGGTTATTGTTAGTGATAACTCATTGAAGTGGCTTAAATTCACAGAGGTAATGAGCAAGGCTGGCACTAATGAAAAGGCATTTGAATATTATAAAAAAGTAATAAAAAAGGACGGGGAAATATTCGAGATTGTCAAGGATGCACATGCAAGTAAGTATGGCGAGTGGCAGAGAATGAGTTTTCAGATGAATAACACATTATTAACTACAGATAAAAATACATTGACAAGAATTGCACAGCCTAGTATTGATTATTATAATGAACTGAAACTGAACACAGATTCTTTCGTTGATTTTCTAGCAGTTACAAGTCCTAATATGTGTAGTATAAACAATATTCTTATTGATATGTATAGGGCTAATCCAGATGTCGAGAGATGGAGCTATTTTAAGAATAAAAGGACTAAGATATTAAGCGAGTATAAGCTGAATAGGTTGCAACAGGGCAAGCTGTTACAGAGGGGCGATAATCTTACAATATGTGGTAATGTCATTGCATTACTAAAGAAAGTGACAGGGCAGAAGGACTTTTTAAATGAAGGCTGCTTTGAGGTTATGAATAATGCCATACAGTGTTATACAACACAGTTTGGAGAAGGTGAATATATTGCAGGATTCAGAAATCCACATAACAGTCCCAACAATATAGTACATTTATATAATGTTTATCCTACTGAATTGATAAAGTATTTCCCTAAGTTGGGTAAGAATGTAGTTGTTATTAATGGTATATATACTGATGTACAAGAGCGACTAAATTCACAGGACTTAGATTCTGATACAATATATGCAACTAATCAAGCTGATATTGTAGAGCTGGCAAAAAAAGCATATGCTGAATATCCGACAATTGTTAATGGCATAGGTAAAAAACCTAATTCATATAACAAGAGTATGAAAGCATATGCCTTGATGGATAACAATATATCAGCTAGTCAGACAGATGTAGGAGAATCAAGTAATCTGGCACAGAGGGCGTTAAGCTATTGGTTTGATAATGGGTGCAAAAATGAAGAGCTGGAAGATATATTTATAATATGCGCAGTATTGGCACAAGTTGCCATTGATTCAGCTAAAAGAACTTTTGAAGCAACTCCAAGTAAAGAAATTAATAGGTTGATAAGAAAAGACTGTATGAAAAAGCCTTATCCTAAGTTTTACGCAGAGATTCAGAAGTATAAGAACAAAAAGAAAAAGAATTATAAAGAGATTGAAAAAAGATATAGTGGTGATAATGTTGAATCTTTGAACTGCCCTATGGATATAATTTTCGATATCATTGAAGAAAATGCAATTGATTTAAGAAAAGATAAGTCGCTCAATACAAAGACAAATAAAAGAGATGCAGATTACTTAGACTTTACTTATGATAAAAATAAAGTAAACCGTTCACAGTTAGACAAGATCACTTCAATAATATCTGAATATAATCAGGCTATAGAAGATATTAATAAGAAAGAATTGAACGAAGACAATTTCAATGAATCTGAAAAACTGATTGCACATAATGAATGTGTTAATAAATTGAAGAATCTTACGATAAAAAATGATACGTTTAAAATGCTGATATCAAAGGCATTTAATGATAATAAATATGCCCCGTTAAGAGATTCTATATTGATTATGCTATATGATACACGCAAGGATGATTTTATGAGTTATGTGAAAAAACTACAAAAAAGATGACACAAATGTTCGATTTTTGCTTATATATCAATCAAAATCAATATCCCCCTATGGAGAGAGAAAGAACGATGAAAAGAGCGTAAGTTGAGTAGTCGTCAATAATAATTCTTCAACACTTCACAAATTTTCACTATTTTAAGTCCAGCATTATTATGTAGTGCTGGGCTTGTCTTTTAGTAAAATATATTTTTACAAATCCCATTTTTTAAGGAAAAAATTTTTAATATGTACACACAGGAAGGAGGCTGATTATATGGATTTACAAGAAAGAGTAAAAACCTATATTGAATCGCATGGTATAAAAAAGGGATACTTTGCGAAGCAGGTAGGTATTTCCTCTGCTATATTGTCAAGATGGTTTGCACATGATTATGATTTAAGACCAGGTGTTACAGAAGCTATCGAAGAAATAATTAACAAATAATATTAACAAACAATATCAATACACAGAAGGGAGTTGATTCTATGGCAAAAGATAAGTTGGATATTGACTTTAAGAAAATAACATTATCCAACGGAAGAACTATTGAACAACAACTCAAATATGAAGCACAACGACTAACAGATATATTACAGGAAGAAATATATTATTCATGGTATTTATCTTATGAGCCTAAAGAATACGGGCGTACTTATAATATGGTAAACTCTTTATTTGCTGATAATAAGGTCAGTGTAAGCAATAATGGAAAAAGATTATATATCAATGTAAATTACAATGATTTAGCTTATCATGAATCTCTATGGTATCCGAATCAAGAGGTAAACACTTTACTTCTTATGAATGAAGGGTATCAAGTATCAAAAGGCTGGCATAAGAATATAGAAAAATTCGGTTATAGGGGAGGCGGTCACTTCATAGAAAGAGCCATAGAAAAGTTTAAGAAAGAAGACATTCTCGGTGTTGATATTTATATCAATCGTAAAGGAGGATGACAATGACAAACAATTTAATTACATTAGGGTTGAATGAAGCTGCTTCTAAGTCTAAAATGACAAAACAATTGAAAAGTATTGCAAAGCAGATATCAGACAGCGATACATTTAAAATAAAAGCAAGTCTTGATCAAGCCCGAAGTCAAGCAGAAATTCAACAACAATTAAATAACATATCTAAAAATCTAAAAGTCAGTGTAGGAGTAGACATAGATACTTCTGCAATCAAACAGCAACAGCAAGCTATTAATCAGCAGATGAAGTCAGGCATAAATGCGACAAAGGTTAAAGTACCTTTTCAATTTGACTTGTCAGATTCTAATGCGGTTAAAGCAGAAATTAATAAAATCGTTGCGGATATCACCAATAATAAAGGTCAGTTAGTAAAATATAAAATTAATGTCGATGATAATGGACAAGCTACAAAAGCGTTACTTACATATAGGAATGAACTTAACGAGGTTACAAATGCCACATTAAAGCTACAATCTGTAGGAAAATGGTATGATGCTAATGGTATGGAGCATAATATAGTCAAGTGGTCTGAGGGACAGAAAACATTATCACAGAACATTGAAGCTACAGTTAAAGCTAATCAGAAACAGATAGAATCTGATAATCAAGTTACACGAAAGAAGCAGGAATTAATTGCACAAATGAAGCTTCTTAATACCCAAGCTGAAAAGGCTGGCGTATCTTTTAGTCTTGATAATCAAGACAAATTCAATGATTTATCTATCAATACATCCACTTTAGAGGACATAAAACAGTTAGAAAGTTATTTGCGACTTGCAAGGACAGAATATCAGACATTAAATGCTGAAATATCTAAGGGTACTCATGCAACAGCATTGGAAACAATGAACAAAAATCTTGCTACAATGCCGAATGATATTGATTTAATTGAAGCTAAGTTCAATTCAATTAAAATTCCTGACGGAGTAAGTGAAAGAATTGAACAGTTAAGAACTGATATGCAATCAATAAGCACTATTTCTGATCCGCAAGAAAAGATAAATAAATATAATGAACTGATAGCAACACTCGGTTCATTACAGAAAGAATATCAAGTTGCGTCACAGGAACAGAGAAACTTCAATGCTTCTGTTGGAGTAACGCAGGGTGCTTCTAAACTAACAAATGATATTATTGTATGGATGGCACAAAACAGGTCTGCTGCCTACCAGTTTGATGAAGAATTAAAACAGATTATTACTGACTTACAAGCATGTAATAATAAGGCAGATTTTACTAACCTTCAGAAGCAGTTTAATACGATAAAAGCACAGGCAAAAGCTGCAAGCAATATGAGTACAGGATTCTTAGGAAATCTAAAGACACAGCTTAAAGACGCTTTTATCAATATGATGAGATATCAGTTGGCTTATGAGATAATTCAGAGAGCAACAAATGCATTTAAAAGCATGGCTGATGAAGTAATGACTTTGAATAAGAACTTGACAGAGTTTAATAAGGTTGCAGATTTATCAGCGGAGAAGTTATCAGAGTTTTCAGATAAAGCATATGACGCAGCTAATGAAGTTGGTCGTACTGGAACAGATATGATAGAAGCTGCCACAGAGTTCAAAAGAGCTGGCTATAGTCTTGAAGACAGCTTGGATATGGGTAGATCAGCCCTTCTGATGACCAATGTTGCGGATGGAATTTCACAAACTTCTGATGCGGCGAGTACATTAATTGCTGTCTTAAAAGGCTTTAATATAGACCAATCAGACATTATTACAATTGTTGATAAAATGAATTCTGTAAGTAATCAAAGCCCAGTAGGATTTGATAATCTTGCGGATGGTCTTGAGCGTGTCAGCGGTACAATGAATCAAGCCGGTAACAGTATTGATGAAACAATTGGTCTGCTTACAGGTGGCTATGCACAGTTAAGAAATATGGAAAAAGTTTCTACAGGTCTTGTTACAATCTCACAAAGATTAAGAGCTGTTGATGAAGATGGTGAGACCATAGATGGATTATCTGCACAGTTGGAAAGTTCATTTGCAAAAATAGGAGTTGCTATTGAAGATTCAAATGGTGACTTAAGAAGCACATATGATATACTTGCTGATTATGCGAAGGTTTATCCAACTCTTACAAGTGAGCAGAAGCAATTTTACGCAGAATTATCAGCAGGAAAGAGACAGGTCAATGTGTTTAATGCAATAGTACAACAGATGTCAGATGTACAAAATGCTATTGAACAGTCAAAAGACAGCGTGGGAAGTGCTGCTAACGAAAACGAGATTTATCGCCAGAGCATTGAAGGTTTGAAGAATGAATACAAGAATCAACTTCAGTTAATGAGTAAAGCTGTAATAGAGCAGGATTGGATTAAGGACTTCATATCGGCAGGTACAAATCTGTTAGAAATAATTACTAACATTGTTGAACAGGACGACATTATTTCTGATGCAATAGGTGTTACAGCTGAAGGTCTTAAGGATATAACTTCTGCAATCAAAGATATTACAGGAAATGATGGCGTGTCAGCTCTTATAAAAGCTTTTATTACTTATAAGACTATAACAAAGGGAATAGACTTGTTTAGTTTTATTAAGGGCAAAAAGGAAGCATTTAGTAGCACACATAAAGCTATGATAGCTTTTTTCCAGAATGCGGTAAGTGGAAGTGCAGAAACGACAAGTGGATTAGGTCAAGTTAGTGGTGCAGTAGATACATTATCTGGTAGTATTGTTGCAATGGAAACAGCCGAAGCAGGTACAACAGTTGCTACTACAGGATTATCAACAGCAATCAAAGGTCTTGGAACATCTCTTACAAATCTTGCTAAAGCACACCCTTATTTATTAGCAATAACAGCAGCATTAGGTACTATGTATGCATTGTATAAGGGTATAGACGCAGTTCAGAATTGGGCTGATGGTACAACGGCGGTTAATAAATATAATAAGTCTATTGAAAAGTCAGAAGAAAATGTATCCGATAATGAGAGTTCTATATCTGATTATAACTCACAGTTAGACGAGAATAAGCAGAAATTAGCTGAATTACAGGAATTACAAACTAATGGTACAATTACCGATGCACAGAAAGCAGAGATAGAAAATCTCAAATACGAGAATGCTCTACTTGACGACAAGATTAAGAAACTTCAAGAGGCTAATGAAGAAGAAAAGAAGTTACAGGCAAACGATTCTAAAAAATCATTTAACAAACAGTTTGGTGATGGTTATGATGTTGGTTCTAATGCCAATGATGTTATCAATGCTGTATCAAAGAATTACAATGGTGATGGAACAGCTAATGGCGTAAGCTGGAATCTTGCTACAAGTGGTAATGAAAATGATACTACAGTTGCACAGTTAGCAAAGATAAAACTTGCGACAGATGCATATAATCAAGCTGTATCTGATTTCAATAATGGTCTTAACAATGTTACTCAAGACGATGTTGAAAATGCACAATATACTCTTGATTTGCTAACAAAAGATTTTGAAAAGAATAAGGAAACTCTTTACAATCAGTTAAAATCTGACATGGAGAAAATGAAAGCTGTTGAGGGAACGGATGCTTATGATGCTACAGCTTATGCAAATATGCAGTCATGGCTTGAAATATTTCAACAGTACATTCCTGAATATAAGAAAGCTATGGAGAAAGTTCAAGAGGAAGCAGATAAAAACCCTATTGAACAAGGTGTAGAAGTAAAGGCATTTGACGATCCTACTTCTCTTCTCACTGAATCAGACGACAAAGGAACTTCTACAGCGACACTTGCAGACTTACAATCAGAAGCTGACTTATTATCAACTATTCAGAAAGAATTATCTGAAAATGGTAAGATTAGCGTATCTTCAATGCAGAGTATTATTAAGCAGTATCCAGAAGCTAAAAAGGCTTTATCTGAATATTTACTTGGTATAATATCGGAAGAAGAATTATTTGCAGAGCTTGAGGGAGTATATGAGGATGATAAGGATGCTTATATTAAATCTATTGTCGAGAAAGCTAAGACAGATGAAGATTTCTTTAATACCCTTAAAACCAATTATCCAGAACTGATTAATCAATTAGGGGCTGTTTATGGTACAGATGTTGCAAACTGGACTACTATGGAACAAGCAAAGGTTAATATCACAGCACAGGCAATACAGCAAATAGCAAATATTTATAAAGAGTTTTATAAGGCTATGGGTGTAAATGATGGTATTGACTTTAATATTCAAGCTACTAAAAATGCTATATCCGCAGGAAATCCAGGTGCTATAGGTGGTTCATTATTCAGTAAAACATATTCAAAATCTAATTTTGAAAAGGTTATAACTGACGGCAACCATAAATTCAAGATGAATGGTAATGATGTTAGTAATGCCTATAAAGAATTGCAGAATAATATAGATTCTGTTTGGAACACAGCCGAAAAGATGAAAAATGCCATAGATGATGCAGCTTACAATCAGATTAATGCAAGCATAGATACATCATGGCAAGGTCTGGGCGGTAGTGATAGTTCTTCATCTTCACAGACAGCCGAAAAACTCAATTGGATAGAACGACTTATAAACAAAATCTCAACAGCATATTCACGACTTAAGAATATCGTATCTGATACAACAACTACATGGCTCAAGCGTAATAATGCCCTTTCTGATTCAATGTCTACTCTTCCATCCGAAATAAACGCACAGAAACAGGCATATGAGTATTACATGAATGCTTTTAATTCGTATGATCTTGATGATTATTGGAAAGACCAGATTGCTAATGGTTCAATAAGCATAGATGTTATTTATGATGATGACCTTAAAGAAGCTATATCTGACTGTCAGGATTTCTATGATAAAGCACAGGACGCTAAGACTGCTGTACAGGAACTTGGTATTGAACTAAAGGGATTGGCTGTTACAAAATTCAATAACATATCTTCTCAGTTTGGAGAAATAATTGATAAAGCAGATCCATTTTCAGACCAATTAACTAAGGTTACAGAAATTGTTGAGGCAAAAGGAATGTTTGCTTCTACAAATATAAATGAATCTCTTAAGGCTATTGATCAGAGTAATATAGAAACTTTAACAAAAGAAAGAGACGCATTAACTAATGCCCTCAATTCTGCTGTTTCTAATGGTAGTATACAAGCATATTCAGAAGAATGGTACAATATGCAGATTAATATTGATAAAGTTACATCTTCTATTCTTGACGCTGAAAAAGCTATTATTGAATATGATAAGGATATCAGACAAGTAAAATGGGACGCTTTCGACAGAACACAAGACGATATAAGTAATCTGATTGCAGAAACAGAATTCCTTGTTGATGTGCTTAAAAATAATGGTATTACTGACGAAAGTGGAAATGTGAATGATAATGGCAAAGCTGCGGAAGCATTACTCGCCCAGAAGTATCAACTTTATTTGTCACAAGCTCAAAAATATAAGGACGAAATTCTTAAGATTGATGAGGAATTGGCGAATAATCCTTATGATAAGGAATTGCTCGACAGAAAGCAGGAACTTATTAAGGCTCAACAGGACGCTATCAAGAATAGTATGAGTGAGAAGGATGCCATTATATCATTAAGAAAAGATGGTTATGATAAGTTACTTGACACATTACAGAAGATTATTGATAAATTCAAGTCAACACTTAATGCTTCAAAGGATTTATATACATATCAGAAGAATATCAAAAGTCAGACTGATAATATATCATCATTGCAGAAACAGTTACTTGCAATACAGGGAGATAACAGCGAAGAAGCCAAGAGTAAGATACAGAAACTTAAAACTTCTCTTGAATCTGCAAAAGAAGATTTGCAACAGACAGAGTATGAGCAATGGGTTAGCGATACTCAGCAGATTTTAGATGATGTGTATAGTGAAGCCGAAACTTTCTTGAATACAAGATTGGATGATATAGACATATTAATTCAAGATGTTATTAGTACAAGTAATCAGAATGCTTCTGATATATCACAGACTATAAATGATACAGCTAATAGTATGGGGTATAATCTTAGTCAGAGTATGTCGGATATATGGAATACAAGTTCATCCAATATAATCAATGGAGTTGGCTCAGTATTAGGTGAATATGGTACAAAAATGTCTGATGGAATAAGCAATATAAATACTGTTGTTAATGGTATCAGTACCGCAGTTCAAGAAATGCTTAGACTTAGCAATGAGGAAGCTCAAAGAGTTGCAGATGAGATAAAGCGTCAGCAAGAAGCACAGCAAGCTAGTTCAAGTAATAGTAATAATGATTGGTCTGGCAATGATTATAATGATTGGACTGATAACTGGGATAGTGGTTCTAGCGACAATGGTGGAGAAAGTTCATCTGATGGTGTTGATTGGATATACGAAGAAAATTACTATCCTCGTGATTTATTGAATATAGATCAGAGTGTGGTTGACAGGCTCAAGTGGAACAATTTCGCAAGTTCATTTGCAGCTCGTTCGCAGTATTATGACCAAATGGGCGGCGAAGGTCAGTATTATGGTACTTATGATCAGAACATATTCATGTTAGATTACCTCAAAAGTCATGGACTTAAAAAAGGTACTAAATCTGCAACAGGTGGTATTACACTTACTGATGAAGATGGTCTTGGTTCAGAAGTAATCTTCTCAAAGAAGTATGGTACTCTTCGTAAGTTGGATGCTGGCGACATGGTATTCAATGCAGACCAAGTAGAAAAGATTTGGAATCTTTCTAAGGGTATTACTACTCCCAATATGTATATGGATAATTTGGGTGCTAAGTTACCTGATATCTCTAATATGTCTAACAATCTGTCTAATAAAGTTGATGTACAATTTGGAGATGTAACTTTATCATTACCTAATGTACAGAATTATGAAGACTTTATGAAACAGATGGTAAGAGATAAGAGATTTGTGAAGGCAATTCAGGAGGGGACTCTTGGTCAGGTACTAGGACGTAATTCACTTAATATGTTGACATTTAGATAATATTGCAAGGCACATTCTTAATTGAGTGTGCCTATGTGATTATAAATATGGTTTTGTAAACATATGTTCTTGTGGTATTTTGTCGATTATTGGTATATAATGATAATATATTACTGATGGTCGGGAGGAATAATAAATGCCGTGTAAAAGAACAAATATAAAAGGTACATCTGGGACAAGAAAACGAACAAATACAAATGCGAATAAAACTTTAAAAGAATCGAGAAGACCTCCGCATACTCCACCGAAGAATGGAAAAAATAATATTATAGGTTAAAAGAATGGAGATGATAATATTAAGGATTTAATAGATATTTTACCACAAATTATTATTTATATAGTGACTGGTTATGTTTTTAATAAAACATTTCATTTTGTTGCATTAAAACAAAATACAGAGGACGTAGAACATATATTAACAGCTTCATTGGTTGTTGGTTTTATTTATTGCAAAATTGCAAGTTTGATTCCGATTCATATATCAGATAAAATTGACACTATATGTATAGTAGTATCAGCTTTAATATTAGCGTATATATTTGCAAGAATTTTCAGATGTAAATATTTGATTTATGTTTTAGATTTTTTAAAAATTCGTGATACAGGAAATGTGTATTATTGGGATGATTTAATGGACAATGATTATCCAATGAAAGTAAAAGTATCATATAATGAAATTGTTTACGAAGGAATGTTGCATAATTACGAAAGTTATTCAAATGAACCACATATTGTCTTAACATCATATATTGTTAAAGATAAATCTGATAATGTATTGGATGATTTCAGAGACGATAATACAAAAATTATTATATTAGATACATCTGAGGCTGAAAAAGTAGAAGTGATATATGCAAAGAATAGTACAATATGCAAAGATTTGAGAGAATTATGTAATTCAAATAGTTCGTTGTTTAATGATAGAAACAACGAAGAGCGGGACTAATCTCCTGCTCTTTTCACATTCACAATTAAATACATTTAAGATTTTATAAGACACACTGGTATATGCTGGTGTGTCTTATTTTGATTAAGGAGGAAAACATAAGTTATGAATGAAAATAATGATAAAAGATTGGAATATTTAGAAGAACACTGCAAAATGCTTGAGAAAGAGAATAAAAAACTCAAGGCAGAAAATGAGGAAATGAAGCTGGAAGTATGGGAATCAAAGAAATTTGCTAACATGCCACATACACAGTTAAATCAAGCAATAAGAAAAGTGAGACAGTCAGAAAGATTGTATAATGAAGCACTTGCTGAAATGGAAGAGAAGAAGAAGGAACTTGACATGCACCTTGAGGGATTGGAAAAAATGAAAGATGTTTATGGTAATTTATTTGATGAAATACAAAACGAATTAGTGGAGGGAATTAGATAATGGATAAAATGTATTATATTGATTTTGGTGGAAATAGTGTTGAATATACAGTTAAGGAAGATTTGAAGATTAGTGAAAAAGTTGCACTTGTTTCAGAATATGCAGAAACAGTTGTATCAAAGGAACTGGGGTTTGCCCCGCTTTTAAAGAACATAATGTATAATTATTTGTTGATTAAGTATTATACAGATATTACTGTATTTGATAATGAAGATGACATTAATATTGATGAGGTTGAAACATTTATTAAGTCTAATGGGACATTGATTGACAGTATCAATGTACATTCAGACATAGAGGACGCTTGTAGGGAAGCACTTGAATATAGAATCAACCACTACAATAATGAAAGTGTGGTAGCAGACTTCTTTACAGCTTTAACTAATGCCATTAATAAGTTTGCCGATAGAGATACTATTGATTTTGACACAATTAATAGACTTATTGATGTACTTCCAGCAGTAAAGGATATGGATAACAAAGAAGTGGCAAAAGCTATAGTGAAAGAGTTTGGTAGTAAGGTTGAATGATAGGAGAAAATTATATGAATAATATAGAAGTAAAGAGTTATATAGAATATACAAAAGATGGAATTACAGACAGATTCAATGAAGGTGACAAGGTAATATGCCGAACTGCTGATAAAGAGTGCACAGGAACAATTACTTGCGTTGGAGAGTTCAGAGAAAGTGAAGATGTAGAACCAGTCATAGTAATTTGTCTTGATACTTCTAAATCAGTATGGAGTCATTCATGCGAGATTATCAAGTTTGATGATATTGAATTTATGTGTAAAGACTTTTTGGCAGATACCAACATAGATAATGATATGACGGATGAGAAATTGCAGAAGAATACATACATTAGTTTATTTGTCGGTATGGGATATGACAGGACAAAGGTAGAAAATACATGGAATAATGTGTATAGATTGATGAAACAGTTTGATATCCCATTTGAAAAAGCTATGGGATGTATGATGTACGCATTCAAATATGATTGTAATGTGGCAATTCCATTAAAGAATGTTTGTGGTATTGATGTAGCTGGTATTGAAAAATCAATGCCTATCTATCAGCGAGAAGCTACAAAATGTTTATGTGGAGCGTTGGCAAGTGGTCTTGTTTATTTGCTTGCTGATAAACTGGAAAAGGAATTAGAAAAATAATAATGATGATTATAGGGCAGAAGTTGTAATGGCTTCTGTCCTTTAATAATAGGAGTGATTATTATAGAACATATAGCAGAAATGGATAGTAGAATTTTATTAAATATTAATGAGGTATGCGATTATCTTGGTATTGGACAGACAAAATGTAGAGAACTGCTAAGAGGTCATAATGGCTTTGGTGTGCAGATAGGTAATCGCTGGTATGCAAATAAGAAAAAATTAGATAGATGGATAGACAATAGAACTAAATAATGATTATGTAATTAAAATGCTTGAAGAAAAGATGTATACAATATATTATAAAAGATATATTTATATACTTCTTTTCTTGTTTTTGATTATTTTTAAGGAGGTACAGTGATGGGAAAATCATTAACGGGGAAAGAACTAGGGCAAGGTATTTCCCAAAGAAAAGATGGACGCTATCAAGCAAGGTTTATTAATAGATTTGGAAAAAGACAAAATATATATTCAAGATCAATAAGTGAGTTAAGAATAAGACTTAGAGATGAACAGTATAGAGATTCAAATGAATTAAATGTACTTGATAATTCTGTTACATTGGATGAATGGTTTGAAAAATATATGGAAGTACATTCGCCAATGTATAGACCTAATACTATTACCAATTATAATGATGGATATAATAGGGTGAAAAAGGATTTAGGTTGGAGAGTTATGAAAGATATTAATACTATGACATTTCAACAAGTCTTTAACAAATTAACATCTGATGCAAGTCGCCAGAATTCCAAGAAAATACTTTTGAATCTTTATAAATATGCTCTTAGCTGTAATGTTGTAACAACAATTATTCCAATACAGCAAGTAAAGACAAAACTTACTGATGTTGGTGTTAAGATTCGTGTACTTACAAGAGAAGAGACAAAAATATTTTTAGAAAATGGTGAGGGAATATCACATTTTCCATTATTTGAATTGGCGCTTGAAACGGGTATGAGAATTGGAGAAATATGCGGTCTGCAATGGGAAGATATAGACTTTCAGAATAAGATGATATATGTTCATCATACATTATCATATGTCAAGCAGGAAGGTTTATGGGGATACGAGTTTCAATTAACATGTCCAAAAACTGAGAATGGTAATAGAAAAATTCCTATGACACAAAAGGCTTATGAGATTTTGGTTAAGCAGCAGAAAGAATGGGAGCGAATTAATAAACGAAATGTTCCTATGAGTGGATATGAAAATTTAGTTTTTATAACGAAAAGGAATACTCCTATTTGTACACGAAATACAACTGTTTCAATCAGAAGAATAGAAGAAAGAATTAGAGCTAAAGGAATTGATTTTGAACCTATAACACCACATACATTAAGACATACATTTGCAACAAGGTGTTTAGAAAATGGTATGAATATAAAAACTCTTCAAAGAATTCTTGGACATGCTGATATAAGAACGACAATGAATACTTATTGCCATGTCACAGATGATGAATTATATTCAGCTATGAGTGTTTTTGAAGAAAAAGGAATTTTGAATACAAATTCATAAATGGTGTCAAAATGGTGTCAAACTAGCAATGATGTTACTCTAACTCTTGAAAATAGTGGGATTGAGCATATGAATTTACATTCCACGATAGAATGTAATCAGAGTGCTTGAAAACGCCGAAAATACAGTGTTTATGCAACTTTG
>OCHB01001003.1_pt1 | contig 23676 bp, 20 predicted proteins | sample 1538731 | NCBI WGS metagenome assembly OCHB01 (sample SAMN04571721, study PRJEB22368) | human gut metagenome | biome: human gut; material: stool | host: Homo sapiens | place: Luxembourg | collected 2012-09-20 | reverse complement strand
CACGCAGCTGTTGGTAGTACCAAGGTCGATACCAATGATCTTACTCATAATGAAAACTCCTCTCGAAAGAACAAATCTTGTTTATGTGATGCTCAAGTTTTTGCTTAGCGGATGGTATATTCAAAACTCCCTTGCGGAAGTTCAGGCGTTGTTATTCGGCCACCACAACGGTCGCATGGCGGACGATCTTGTCGCCCAGCTTGTAACCCTTCTGGTAGACGGTGACCACCGTGCCGCTCTCCTGCCCGTCCGGGGCGGGGATCTGCTGCACGGCGTTCATGAAGTTGGGGTCAAAGGGCTTGCCCAGCGCTTCGATCTCCTCCACATGGAGGGCTTCCAGCGCCTTGGCGGCTTTGTCCAGCGTCATGACCACACCCTTCTTGTAGTTCTCGTCGGTGGTAGGAGCGTTGGCCGCCATATCCAGCGTGTCGAGAATGGGGATGATCTGGTTCACGGCAAAGGAAATGCCGTCGTTGAACTTCTGGTCGGCTTCGCGGGTGGAGCGCTTGCGGTAGTTGTCGTACTCGGCAGCCATGCGCAGCAGCTGTTCCTTGGCCTGTGCGGCGTTCTGCTCGGCCGCGTCCAGCTTAGCCTTGACGGCTTCCATCTCGCGGGCCTTCTTGTTGAACCAGCCGCCGTCCTTTTTCTTGTCGTCCTTCGGGTCGGCAGCTTCTTCTGCGGCGGGCTCCTGTGCGGGAGCTGCCTGCTCTGCCGTTGCCTCCGGAGCGGCGGCGGGCTGCTGCTCCGCTTCCGCAGCGGGAGCAGTCTTTTTGGTTTCTTCGCTCATTCCAGATCCTCCTTATAGATCACAGTCCGCCGGGGTGCGGCAGCCTGCGGGGTGTCTTTTCGTTTGCCGCTCATGCCCTCGCCCAGCTGGTCTGCAAAGTAATGCAGCAGCGGCATCAGCTTCTGGAAGGGCATCCGGGTGGGGCCGATCAGGGCAATGGAGCCCCACAGGCCTCCGCCCACCAGATACCGGTCGCTCACGATGCACATGCCGGGGATCTGCGGCTCCAGATCCTCGCCCAGCAGCACGCTCTCATTGCGGTCTGCGGGGGGTGCGATGAGGCCAGCGGCCTGTTCCTCGTCGTTCAGCAGGGTGAGGATGTCGCCCACCTTGCCGTCCAGCTGCGGCCAGTCCAGCAGGTGCTGCTCGCCGCCCAGAAAGACGTGGGGTTTGACCGAGTCCTGCAGGATGGCGGCGGCGGCGCTGATGACGGGCACCAGTTCCGGGTCGATCTGACTGCACAGCTCGGCCAGCATCCGGCCGGACAGATCCACCGGCGCCACAAAGGTCAGGCTGTGGTTCAGCAGTGCGGCCAGGGCAGCGGCTTTCTCACGGGAGAGGCCGCTGCGCACCCGCGCCACCCGGGTGCGGACGTAACCGGCGGTGGTCACCGCCAGCACAGCGGCTGCACTGCGGCCCACCTGCACCACCTCGTAATGGGCGATGCACAGGTCCTCGGCGCAGGGGGTGCTGACCGCGGCGGTACAGCCGCTGATGGCGGCCAGCGCTCTGGCGGCACCCTGTGCCAGCTTTTCCGGTTCATGATCCAGGCTGGCGAACACGGCATCCACCCGGGCGCGGGTCACGCGGTCCAGCGGCTGATCGTCCGTCAGCAGGTTGTCGAGATAATAACGGTAGCCCTTGGCGCTGGGCACGCGGCCCGCACTGGTGTGGGGCTGTTCCAGCAGGCCCAGCTTTGTCAGCGCCGCCATTTCATTGCGAAGGGTGGCGCTGGACACAGCCATGTCAAAGTAGTTGGCCAGCACACTGCTGCCCACGGGCTCACCTTCGAGACCATACAGCGCCACGATCGCCTGCAAAACGCGTTGTTTGCGTGCATCCATCGTCATAGCGCCTGCCTCCTTTTTGCTTGGCTTTTCTTGTTTAGCACTCCTTGTTCCTGAGTGCTAAGACCATTATAGCCAATTTTCCGGTGCTGTCAAGGGCTTTGCAAAAATGTTTTGAAAGATTCATAATTCTGTCATAAACCCAGCAAAACTCCCCCAGTCATCGCTGCCGCGATGCCAGCCCCCAAGGGAGGAGCTTCCGCCGCAGGCGACTGAGGGAGTTTTCGTTTCCTTTTACTCTTCCATCTGCTTTGCCAGAAAGGCCGCCGCCACGCTCACGGCCTTACACTGGGCTTCGTCCGGCGTGGCGGTGCGGTCCTCGGTCAGCAGCCCCACCGCACCGGCCACGTCCCCCGCCGCGATGATGGGCACCGCGCATAGCAGCACCCGGGCGGCCCCTTCGCAGGGCATCAGGGCCCGGTCCGGCTCGCCCTCGTTCCGGTAGGGGCGGCGGGCGTCCATGAGCTTTTCCAGCGGCTGGCTGATGCTGCGGTCGGCCAGTTCCCGCCGGCCTGCCCCGCTCACGGCCAGAATGTGGTCTCGGTCGGCCACAAAGGCGGTGAGGGCAAAGCTCTTGTTGAGCACCTCGGTGTACTGGGCGGCTACGGTGCTCATCTCCCCGATGGGCGAATACTTTTTGAAGATCACTTCCCCGTCCCCGGTGGTAAAGATCTCCAGTGGGTCCCCGCGCCGGATGCGCTGGGTGCGGCGGATCTCCTTGGGGATGACCACCCGGCCCAGTTCATCAATGCGGCGGACGATTCCGGTTGCTTTCATGCTCCATTTCCTCCCTGTTTCCGGTTTTGCTTGCAATTGGCTGTGCCTATAGTATCTGTCAGCCAAGGGAATTTATACCTGCGCAAAGATCCCGCCGGGCGCGCCCCGTTTTTCTTTGCCCCTTCATTGTGTTTTGGGCGGGCTTCTGCTACAATAAACACAAATCCAACCACGAAAGGCAGGTGCCGGCATGGCACACATCCTCATTCTGGGCGGCGGGGCCGCCGGGCTGGCGGCCGCTCTGGCTGCCGCGCAGACAGACCCCACAGCCCGCGTCACGGTGCTGGAGCGCAGCCCCCGCCCGGGCAAAAAGCTGCTGGCCACCGGCAACGGCCGCTGCAACCTCGACAACGAGGGCATCACGCCGGAAAGCTACTCTTCTGCTGACCGCGCCGCGCTGGACGCGCTGCTGCGCACGGTGAACGCCGCCGACCCACTGGGCTGGTTTCGTGCGCTGGGCCTTTACACCCGCACCGATGAGACCGGCCGGGTATACCCCTACTCCAATCAGGCCGCCGACGTGCTGGCCCTGCTGGAGCATCATCTGGCCCGCTGCAGCGTGGAGGTGCGTACCGGCTGCACTGTGCAGACCCTGAGCCAGAACCGGGGCGGCTATGTGGTACTGTTCTCCAACGCGGACGGTGCCGACGAGAGCTTACGGGCCGATGCCGTGGTCTGTGCCATGGGCGGCAGTGCCGGGCCGCAGTTCGGCACCGACGGCTTCGGCCCCCGGTTCGCCGCCCAGTGCGGCGGTGCACTGGCCCCACTGTACCCCTGCCTGACCGCTTTGCAGTGTGCAAAGCCGGACAAGCGCCTGGCCGGCATCCGGGCCAAGGCCCACGCCGCCCTGTACAATGGCAGCACCCTGCTGGCAGATTACCGGGGCGAGGTGCAGTTCACCGACTACGGCCTGTCCGGCATCTGCATCATGGACCTGACCCGCCACCTGACCCCGGCGGTGAAAAGCCCTGCCGTGGAGCTGGACCTCTTCCCGGACGTTGCCGAGGACGCACTTTCCGCGCTGTTCGCCGCCCGCGTACCGCTGCTGCCGGGCGATACGGCGGCAGACTTCTGGCTGGGCCTGCTGAACGCCAAGTTGGGCCGTGCCCTGTGGCAGGCCGCCGGCTTGCCGGACGCCGATGTTCACCGGCTCTCCGCCGCCCAGTGGCAGAAGCTGGCCCACATCGCCAAGCACTGGCGGTTCGACGGCCTGACCCCCTGCGGCTGGAAGCAGGCGCAGGTCACCGGCGGCGGCCTTGCCCTCACCGAGCTGGAACCGGATTTCCAGTTCAAGGGCTGCCCCGGCCTTTACTTTGTGGGCGAAACGCTGGACTGCGTGGGCCGCTGCGGCGGCTTCAACCTGCACTGGGCCTTTGGCAGCGGCCTTGCCGCCGGGCGCAGTGCGGCAAAACCGCGCCGGGCTGTACCGTCCCAGAAGCCTCCCCGCAAAAAGAAGCATTGACAAAAAAGCCGGGCCGTTCCACGCATCGTGGAACGGCCCGGCCGCGTTTTATCCGGTCTTACTGGCCGCGCTGCGCCGCTTCCTCGGCGGCCGCTTCGGCTTCTTCCTGTTTCTGGTACTCCTCAAAGGCCGACCACATGGGCTCGATATCCAGCCCCTTCACCCGGCGGTCCAGATAGTTTTTCGTGATGGCCACCACCGTACCGGACAGTGCCAGCACGCCGATGAGGTTCGGGATCATCATCAGGCCGTTGAAGGTATCGGACAGATCCCAGGCAAGGCCCAGCTTCATGGTGGAGCCCACCACGGTCATGCCCACGAACACCACTTTATAGATGCGGCTGCCCGTGGTGCCGAACAGGTACTCCACCGCTTTCGTGCCATAGTGGCTCCAGCCCAGCGTGGTGGAGTAGGCAAACAGCAGGATGGAAATGGCGATGAACTTGGGGCCAAGGCTGCCAAAGGCAGCGGTGAAGGCCTGCCCCACCAAGGCGTTGTCCTGCACGTTGGCCAGCACCGCGCCGCTCTGCAAGTCCACCACGCCGGTGGTCAGGATGACCAGGGCGGTGAGGGTGCACACCACGATGGTATCGGCAAACACCTCAAACACACCCCACATACCCTGATGCACCGGCTCCTTGACGTTGGAAGCCGAATTGACCATGACCGCCGAGCCAAGGCCCGCCTCATTGGAGAAGGCACCGCGCTTGAAGCCCCAGGTGATGGTCTGGCTGATGCCGTAGCCCAGCGCACCGCCGCCGGCAGCCTGCAGGTTGAAGGCGCCCTTGAAAATGGCCCCGAAGGCTGCCGGGATGTTGCCTGCGTGCATCACCACGATGATCAACGCACCGGCAATGTAGAACAGCGCCATGAGCGGCACCAGCTTTTCGGTGACCGCCGCCACACGCTTCAGGCCGCCGATGACGATGAGCGCCGTGACCACCATGAGGGCCAGACCGGTGACGATGGTGGGCACCCCGAAGGCAGCGTTCATATTGCCGGCAATGGAGTTGAGCTGGCTCATGTTGCCGATGCCGAAGGACGCCAGAATGCAGAAGCAGGCAAACAGCACGGCCAGCACCTTGCCCAGCTGCTTGCAGCCCTTCTTTGCGCCCAGACCGTCGGTGAGGTAGTACATGGCACCGCCGCTCCACTCGCCTTTTTCATTTTTGCGGCGGTAGTACACACCCAGCACGTTTTCCGAAAAGCTGGTCATCATGCCCAGCAACGCCATGACCCACATCCAGAAGATGGCCCCCGGCCCGCCGGAGACGATGGCCGTGGCCACGCCCACGATGTTGCCGGTGCCGATGGTGCCCGCCAGCGCTGTACACATGCTCTGGAACTGGCTGATGGCCATGTCCTCCTTGCTGGTGTGGGCGGTGACGTCCTTGTTGGTAAAGATGGCTCCGATGGTGTGCCGGAGCCAGTAGCCCATTTTGCGGAACTGGAAAAATCCGGTGCGCACCGACATGATCAGGCCGGTGCCGAACAGCAGCGCCAGACCCGCCGGGCCCCAGACCACTCCGTTAACTGCATTGTTGATCTGCGTGATCCATTCCAGCATGGTAAATTTCCCCCTCTTACACAAAACAAAAAAGCAGACAAAACCCACCAAAGGCTCTGTCTGCAAAATTCAGGCGCATTCATTTTCCGCTGCCGGGCACACTGCATTCCCGGCGGTGCCCTTGTGCGTATCAGACGATGGCTCTGTCCTTTTGCCTGAGAGATACATCCGCCTTTCCCTGCGGCCTTACACCTTCGGCACCCGCTGCTGCGGGCTTCTCCAGAGTGCAGGGCAATGCTTCCCCGCACGTCTTTTCAGTTCTTTCTCCGTGCACAGCTGTGCGCGATAGAAAGACTATACCATATTTTGCCCCCATGTGCAAGCTCTTTTTTCCATCTTATGCCGCACGCACCGCCAGAATGCAAAGCAGAACGGCCGGAACCGCCCCACAGGCCAAAAACACCACCGCCCCCGGCCGCCGGGGGATAGGGTCCGGCAGACGGGGGCGGCAGTGCTTGTATCAGGGTAGAGAGATGGCTTAGTTGGTTTCGCCCTTGGGCAGCAGCCCGGCACGCTCCAGTGCCGGGCGCAGGGCCAGGTACAGCACCACCACGCACACGGTGGAGGCCACGCTGTTCACAAAGGTAACGCCGCCTGCGATCTTGGTCAGGGCCTGTGCCACGGTGTATTCCTGGCCAAAGATGTACACATTGCGGAAGTAGCCCAGGAACGGGTCCGTAAACACGTTCAGCAGCAGGCCGGAGGCCGCGGCCACGATCACCTTGACGAGGTAACCGCTGCTGTGCTTGTCCAGCTCCCGCAGCTTGAAGGCCTTATGGGCCACCGCACCGCAGGTGATACCGATGATGAACTTGAGCACAAAGGTGGTGATGGCGTAGCCCGGGTCACCGGCCAGGATGTCGGCCAGAGCCAGACCGATGGCACCGGCCAGACCGCCGGACACACCGTCCAGCAGCAGGGCGGTCAGGGCCGTGAAGGTGTTGCCCAGATGGAACGAGGAACCGCCGTAGAACGGCACCCGGAAAAACAGGTAGGCCACCAGGCTCAGCGCGGCCATGACGCCGGTAAGGGCCATTTCCTTGGTGGTAAAGGTGCGCTTGTACAGCACACTGCCAAACACGATGGCAACGACAACGACTGCCAGCAGCAGCCACATTGCAGTAGTAGACATGATTGCTTTCCCTCCAAATTTCAACATCGCCGGACTTTTCCGTTTCAAAGCCCCACCGGAGTTTTGATCGCTCACGCGGCCTCTTACCCACCATCCTACTTGACATTTGGGTGTCCGGCGGGTATGCTCCTATTATACGCGGAACTGACCTCATGAAAATACCCAGAATAAAGTTTTTTTATGGGGTCAGTTTGGCATTCTGCAAAAAGAGGAGGACACGATCATGGTCCATTTGACCACCGCACTGGAGCCGGGCTCCGGGGTGCCGCTGTACGAACAGCTGTACCGCAGTCTGGCCGGAGAGATGCGCACCGGGGCCCTGCCCGCCGGCACCCGGATGCCCGGCAAGCGGCGGCTGGCGGCCGAGCTGTCGGTCTCGGTAAACACTGTGGACACCGCCTACCAGATGCTGGCTGCCGAGGGCTACCTTGCCGCCCGGGAGCGCAGCGGCTTTTATGTACAGGAATATCTGGCGCTGCCGCAGGTCGGGCCGGATGCACGGGGCCGCGCCGGAACCGCCGGTGCGGTACGACCTGTCCACCCGGGGCGTGGACCCGGGGCTGTTTCCCTTCCGTACCTGGGCGCGGCTGCAGAAGGAACTGCTGTACTCCTCCCCGGAGCTGCTGACCAACGGCGACGCCCAGGGTGACCTTGCCCTGCGGCAGGCGCTGGCGGATTATCTGGCCGAATACCGCGGCGTGCAGTGCGGTGCCCATCAGGTGGTGGTGGGTGCCGGTCTGGAATATCTGCTGGGCCTGCTGGCCCCGCTGCTGCACGGCACCGCCGCCGTGGAGACCCCCGGCTACCCCCGCGCTTTGCAGGTGCTGGAAAACACCGGCATGCGCTGCTGCTGCCTGCCCGTGGACGAGGGCGGCCTTTCGCTGGATGCACTGGACCGCTCCGGGGCCGCCGTGTGTTACGTTACCCCCAGCCACCAGTTCCCCACCGGGGTCACCATGCCGGCCGGCCGCCGGGCCGAGCTGCTGCACTGGGCCGCCCGCCGCCCCGGCCAGCGCTACATCATTGAGGACGACTACGACTCCGAGTTCCGCTTTGACACCCGCCCCCTGCCCAGCCTGCAGGGCATGGCCGGGGCCGACGGCCCGGTGGTGTACCTGTCCACCTGCTCCCGCAGCCTTGCGCCTGGCATCCGCATTGCCTACATGGTGCTGCCGGAACATCTACTGCCCGCCTGGCACGCCAAATACCGGCTGTATTCCGGCACCGTGAGCCGCTTTGAGCAGCAGACGCTGGCCCGCTTCATCACCGGGGGCTACTTCACCCGGCATCTGGCCCGGGAGCGAGTGGCCTACAAGGCCCGCCGCGACGCTCTGACCGCTGCCCTGACCGCTGCCTTTGCCCCCGGCGAACTCACCCTCACCGGCCTGCACACCGGCCTGCACCTGCTGGCACACCTGCGCAATGCCCCGCCGGATGCAGCCCTGCACGCGGCAGCAAGGGCGCAGGGGGTACGGCTGAGCCTGCTCAGCGACTACGACCTGACCGGCAGCGGCAGCACCGCCCCCGGCACCTTTGTGCTGGGTTACGGCTCGCTGGCGGATGACGCCTGCCCGTCGGTGGGCGAAACGTTGAAAAAGCTCTGCACCGCCGCAAGGGACTCCTCGTTGAGGGTGTAACGCCCGGCCTGCTCGTCGCCCGGCAGGACCTGCGTCTCGATCTGCGCTTCGTTGTTGGCCAGAAATTCCAGCGTACGGTCCAGTGTGTCAAGGTCCAGTGCGGTCAGGTCGGTCAGCAGCGAAGCGCTCACCGACCGCAGTGCCTGCGGCAGGGCCCCGGGCAGCAGGTCGAGATTCTGGCGGAAAAAGGCATCCCACACCGCGCCCCGCGCCGCGGCCCGGTGGGCCTGCGGCACAACGGCGTCCGCGTCCATTCCGGTCAGAAAGCCGTGGGCTTCTGCCGCCGAAAGCCCCTGCACCCGGCTGTCGCGGCCATAGCGGGCCAGCTCCCCGGCGGTCATCGCCCCGGAAAAGCCCACCCGCACCGGCCCGTACCGGGCCGTGATGCGCTCCAGTACGGCCTCCGACAACGCCAGGTATCGGGTATCCTCCGGCAGGGGCAGGCACTCCATCAGTGCCTGTCGGCAGCGGGCCGGCCCCGCCGCCGTGTAGCAGTCGGCCAGCGCCGCGTCCTCGTCCGCAAAGGTCACCTGTAACCCGGCGGGCACCGCCAGCAGATGCACACCGTTCTGGCTGGCGTTCAGGTAGGCCAGCACAAAGCCCGGCTGTTCCCCCGCCGTGCACACCAGCACGGTCAGGCGGTCGCTCTCCCGCGGGAGCTGCACCGCAATGCCCTGCTGGCTCCGGGCCGCCTGCCGCAGCTGGCGGCTGAGCTGCTGCCGACTGAGCAAGACCGTGCCGCCCACCAGCGGCACCAGCACCAGAAGCGCCGCCCCCAGTGCCGCCCAGAAGGGGTTCCACCCCCGGTGCCGGTCGTGCTGTGCATGCATCCTGCTCCCCTGCCTTTCTGCAGGGAGTATGGGCCGCTGTGCCGCAATTATGCAGCATGCGGCCTTTGCTCTTGTGTCCGGCCCGGTTTTGTGTTATGGTAAAAGATAGTTCTCATCCACTGCATCGAAAGGAGATCTCCCGTGGCAAACGCCGTTAAAACCCCATCCCAAAACAATCTGATGACCGAGGGCAGCATCGTGAAGAGCCTGCTGCTGTTCGCCCTGCCGCTGATCTTCGGCAACCTGCTGCAGCAGCTGTACAACACCGCCGACAGCATCATCGTAGGCAACTTTGTGGGAGCCAACGCCCTGGCGGCGGTAGGCTCCAGCGGCTCCCCCATCTACCTGCTCATCGGCTTCAGCCAGGGCCTGGCCGTGGGCGCGGGCGTGGTGGTGTCGCAGTTCCTGGGGGCCAAGGACCACCGGGAAGCCCAGGAGGCCGTGCACACCTCGCTGGCCATCGCCGTGATCATGGGCCTGCTGCTCACCGTGGGCGGCATCGCCTGCGGCCGGGCCCTGCTGGTGGCCATGAATACCCCCGCCGAGGTGCTGGGGGATGCCGTGACCTACATCCGCATCTATTTTGGCGGCGTGCTGTTCAGTGTAGTGTACAACATGACCGCCGGCATCCTGAACGCCGCCGGAAACTCCCGCCGCTCCCTCATCTATCTGGCATGGGCCTCGGTGACCAACATCGTGCTGGATCTGGTGTTCATCGTGATCTTCCGCATGGGCGTGGCGGGGGCCGCCATCGCCACCGATATCAGCCAGCTGGTGTCCTGCGTGCTGAGCCTGCGGTTTCTGATAAAATCCACCGACGACTGCCGGGTGATCCCCCGCGAGATCCGCCTGCACAAAAAGATGGCCGCCCGCATCATCCGGGTGGGCCTGCCCACCGGCATCCAGAACATGGTCATCTCCTTTTCCAACGTGCTGGTGCAGGCCAGCGTGAACAGCTACGGTGCCGCCGCCATGGCCGGGTTTGCCGCCTACATGAAGATCGACGGCTTTAACATCCTGCCGGTGAGCAGCATCAGCATGGCCGCCACCACCTTTGTGGGCCAGAACTACGGCGCGGGCCGGCTGGACCGGGTAAAAAAAGGCACCTGGGTCACCCTGGCGGTGGGAGTGGTGTACACGCTGGCCACCGGTGCCTTGCTGCTGCTCGGGCAGGACGCCATCATGCACCTGTTCACCAACGACGAGACCGTGGTGTTCTTCGGCGAAGCCGCCATGCACTGGTTCTGCCCCTTCTATTTCCTGCTCAGCATCCTGCACGGGCTGGCCGGTGCGGTGCGCGGCACCGGAGCCAGCATCCCTCCCATGGTGGTGCTGCTGGTGTCCTTGTGCCTGTTCCGCATCGTGTGGATCCAGTGGGTGCTGCCCCTCTTCTCCGGCATCGAAGGGGTGTTCATCCTCTACCCGGTGTCCTGGGCACTGGGTGCCGGACTCATGATCCTCTACGCCTGGAAGGGCAAGTGGATGGAATATCACGCATGAAAAAAGCTCCCCTGACCACAGGTCAGGGGAGCTTTTTGGTCACAGCTTCTCAAACAGCAAAAACCGGAATGCGATGTCGGTGGTCAGCTCCGGCAGGGCGGCCAGACGGGCCGCACCGTCGCGGGGCGTTTTCCAGTAATAGGGGGTCATGGCGAACAGCGCTTCCAGCTGGTCGTGGGGCACCGTGATGGTGCCCTGTACTTCCCGCTCGCCGATGGCCCGGAAGCCCGGGTAGGCAACTTCCTGCACCGGGTTCTTGTAAGGCGTGTCGTAGAGCACGGCCTTCATCTGGTAGAGGTGTTCCGCGCCGGGCACCACATAGATCATGCGTCCGCCGGGGCGCAATACCCGCTGGAACTCTTCCTGCGCAAAGGGCGAGAAGCAGTTCAGCAGCAGGTCGGCCCAGCCGGTGCGCACCGGCTGGCTGAAGCTGGAGGCCACCGCGTACCGGGCGGCAGGCAGTGCTTTGGCGGCCAGACGCACGGCAGGCTTGGCAATGTCGAACCCGGCCAGCTGCAGCGGCCTGCCCGCCTTGGCAAACTGCTGCGCGATGCAGCGGTCATACCAGCCCTCGCCGCAGCCCGCATCCAGCAGATGCAGTGCGGCACCCGGGGCAGCAGGCTGGCCGTATTCCAGGCACAGCTCTCCCGCCGCCTGCCCGAAGATACCGTAATATCCGGCGTTCAGGAAAGCGCGGCGAGCCGCCACCATCTCTTTGCTGTCTCCGGGGGCTTTGGTGCGCATGCTCTGCACCGGCAGCAGATGCCAGTAGCCCTCTTTTGCACGGTCAAAGCTGTGGTTCCGGGCACATTTCAGGGACACATCCCCGGCAAGCGGCGCGCCGCACAGGGGGCACTGCCAGGGGGCAAATTCGTTCAGGCTCATACCTCGTCGCTGTGGTCCTCAATGGGGGCGGTGGCACCGCCGTGGGCGTTCATGTACTCCTCAAAGTTCGTGAACTTCTGCTGCGGCGGGCGGCGGCTGATGAGCACAAGGCCCGGGTCCTCGTCCTTTGCAGCGGGCTGACGGCTGCGGCGGCCGGTGTCGGCCTTGGGGGCGCGGCCTGCGCCGCCGGCGGCACTGCGGGGGCTGCCGGTGCGCTCATTGCGTTCACTGCGCGGGGCACGGCCTGCACCACCGGCTGCAGCCGGGCGGACATTGCGGTCATTCGGGGTGTTCCGGTCGCTGCGGCGGCCTGCATTGCGGCGGTCGCCGTTCGGGGCATTCTGGCCCTGCACGGCCTGAGCACCCTGCGCGGTCTTGATGGCCGGGGCAGCGGGAGCAGCCGGGGCCTTTCTGGCCGAGCGCAGCGGCGTTGCCTCCGGGGCGCTCACAAAGTGCGGGTCAAATTTGGGCTGGGCATTGCTGCCGCGGGCCGGGGCGTTCTGCTCCCGGCGGGGGCGGCTGTTGTTGTTATTGTTGGAACGGCGGTCATTGCTGCGCCCGCCGGAAGTACGCTTGGGATCATCCATGGTTCGTTCCTCTTTTTCCAGTTTTACGGGCTGTTTTGCCTGTGCTTTGGGCACGGCAGCAGCCTTTTTTTCAGGCTTTGCAGGGGCGGCCGCCTTCGCGGGCTTTGCCTGCTGTTCCGGCTGCTTCCCGGCCTGTTCGGGGGCAGCTTTGGGCTTTTTGCCGCGCACGGGCGGCTCCGGGCGCACCGGGGCGGGCACGCCGTCCCACGGGTGGCCGGACACCACTGGGATCTTCCGGCGGTTCAGCTTTTCGATGCCGGCCAGATACTCCTGCTCCTCCGGGGCGCAGAAGCTGACGGCGGTGCCGTCGGCTCCGGCACGGGCCGTGCGGCCAATGCGGTGCACATAGGTCTCCGGCACCTCGGGCAGGTCGTAGTTGAACACATGCGACAGCTCGCTGATGTCGATGCCGCGGGCGGCGATGTCGGTGGCCACCAGTACCCTGGTCTTACCGGCCTTGAAGTCCTCCAGTGCGGTCACGCGGGCGGTCTGGCTCTTGTTGCCGTGGATGGCCGCCGCCGGGATGCCCTGTTTGGTGAGGTCTCTTGCGATCTTGTCGGCCCCGTGCTTGGTGCGGCTGAACACCAGCGCGTTGACCACCGGGGGCTGCAGGTTCTTGATGAGCCAGGGCAGCAGGAATTTCTTGTTTCCCTTCTCCACATGGTACAGGCTCTGCTGGATGCGGTCCACGGTGCTGGACACCGGGTCCACCTTGACAAAGGCCGGGTCCCGCAGGATGCCGGCGGCCAGCTGCTCGATCTCGGCGGGCATGGTGGCGCTGAACATCAGGTTCTGGCGCACCTTGGGCAGCTTGGCGATCACCTTCTTCACATCGTGCACGAAGCCCATATCCAGCATACGGTCGGCTTCGTCCAGCACAAAGATCTCCAGATCCGACAGGTCGATAAAGCCCTGCCCGATCAGGTCGTTCAATCGGCCCGGGCAGGCCACAAGGATGTCCACGCCCTTTTTCAGGGCCTCCACCTGCGGGGCCTGGCCCACACCGCCAAAGATCACGGTGCTGCGCAGTTTCAGGTACTTGCCGTAGGCGTCAAAGCTCTCGCCGATCTGCAAGGCAAGCTCCCGGGTGGGGGTCAGGATCAGCGCGCGGATAGCCCCCTTGCGGCGGGGCGGGTTGGCAGTGAGGCGATCCAGCATGGGCAGCGCAAAGGCGGCCGTCTTGCCGGTGCCGGTCTGGGCACAGCCCATCAGATCCCGGCCGGACAGCACCGGCGGGATGGCCGCTGCCTGAATGGGCGACGGGGTCTCATAGCCTGCCTCCTGCACAGCGCGCAGGAGCGGGGCGGACAGATTCAGTTCTTCAAATGTCATGGTTCTCCTATGATTCGTTTCCATCGTTCGTTCTACCCCGGAACCCTCTCAGGCTCGCATACGTTCACCAGCTCCCCAAGGGGGGAGCTTTTTTGCAGAGAGATGGGGTTCCGGCATAGCCCGAAAGCTCCCTCTTCGGGGGGAGCTGGCAAAACCGTCAGGTTTTGACTGAGAGGGTTTATTCCGTAATTTTCCGGCACTCGATATAATAGCGCTTTTCCTCCGCATGGCCCATGCTGAAGGTCTTGCGGGGCAGCACGCCGCCCATCACAACGCCCTTGAACAGGTCGCTCTTGGCAAAGGGCGGCATCAGGAAGGCCACAGCCCCCTTCTTGCACAGCGCGCGCACAGCCGGTTCATCGTGTACATAGTCCACCCGGCCCTCCGGGTGACGCTCCAGATAATACTCAATAAATTCGTCGATGGTGCCCACGGTAAGCGGCGCGGTGGGCTCCTCAAAGCTCAGCACGTTGGCCATGTGAGGGCCGGCCAGCGTAAAGGGCTGCTTTTTCTCGCCGCCAAAGCAGCAGCCTGCCATGTTCTCGTCGCTCCAGGTGATCAGCGCCAGCAGCACGGCAGCGCAGTCCACATTGAACAGCACCCGATGGATGGGCTCGATCTCGATGGCGGGCGAGTGGACGTTGCACACCTCGGCCAGGCACCACCGGGCCGGGTGGTTCTCGGCCTGCTCCGGGGTCAGGGTCTTTTTCAGCTCCTCCCAGCAGGCCTTGGCGGTGGCCAGCGAATGGTTGCCGTCGCCCACGGCCAGGGTCAGCGGGTCGCGGCGGGCAGCATCCGGGTATTTGGCATCAAAGGCCTCCTGACTGCCCAGCGCAGCCAGTGCCGTCTCGATCTGGTCGATCATGGCCGGGTCCTCCACGGCCCAACCGGCCACATGGCCGCCGCCCAGCATCAGTTCGCCCTCGTACACTTTGCGCAGCTCGTTCTTGCGGGCCGCGATGGGCTCGATGAGGGTGCACTGAGGGTCGTCGGCCAGCATCATGATGTGGGGCGTTTCCAGTGCGGCACCGGTGCGCACCTTCATGCGGGGCGGGATGCGGCTCTCCACCGTGCTCTCGCTGGGCCGCACGGTGCACTTTGCTCCGCGCTGATAGCTGTAGGCTTCCAGATCCACCTTGCCCACAAGGCCCTGCCGCACCCGGCCGCTCTGCTCGGTGCGCTCCACATACACAAAGCCGTCCACGGCGCGGGTGAGCACATTCTGTGCATAATCCGCCATCGTGGCATGGATCTGCTCCACCCGGGCGTCCGCGTCGCCGTCCTCCAGATACACCTCCGGCAGGATCAGGTTCAGGGTGCTGGGGCTGCCGTCAGCCGCTTCTTTGGCCCGCTGCCAGTACTCGCGGTCGCTGGTGAACTGGTCGCAGGCAATGCAGCCCCACTGTTCCAGCGGGATCTGCTCCGCAGGCAGAAGGATGTGCGCAGGTGCAAAGCAAGTTGTGGTGTTCATGGTCGATTCCTCACTTTCCCGTATCATCAAAGACAATTACTGCATCACTCAGCCCGAAACGCGGTCGGTCTCAAAGCGGTCTGCGGCGTGTACGGTCAGGTTCTCCACCCCTGCATCCGTGGCCGCCGTTTCCAGCGCCTGCAGGGCATCGGCATCCATGGCCGCGTCCGAGGTCACCAGAAGGTTCTGCACGCCCAGGGTCAGGGCCGGCACGTCCAGCGCCACACTGCTGTTCTTGCACTGATCCAGCGTGTAGCTGAACCACAGGGTCACCTTGCCCGACAAACGGTCCTGCAGGGCGGCGATGTCCGCCTTCAGCTGGTCGGCACGGGAGACCCCGTTGGTGGTACCGTAGTCCTGCTTTTTGCTCAGCTTGGGGAACTGCACATTGGTCAGCACCACCTGCTCAAAGCCCAGCTGCTGCACCTCTTCCACCAGGTCGCCCACATACTCCACTGCCGCCGTGGAATAGGGGTTCAGCCAGGGGTTGCCGTTCTTCTGGGCATCCAGCCACAGGGCGCTGCCGTTGTAGTGGATGGCCATGGAGGGGTCGGTGCGGGGCGAGATGGGGTCCTTGAAGGCCGCCAGCTGCGCCACCGGAATGAGCTTTTCTTCCCGCAGGATCGCCGCGATGTGCCCAGCGTCCAGCGGTTCGGCCACGATGCCGCCCGCCGCAGCCGCCGCCTGCGATGCATAGTAGATGTTTCCGGCCGCATCTTTCAGGGTCAGCACGGCGTATTCCACGCCCTGCGCCTTCAGCTGCTGTGCCGTGGCGCGGAGGGTGCCATCGTCCGTGAGGGCCGCCGTGTCCAGCTCCGCCCACCGGCCGGAAACGATTGCCTTGCCGTCAAAGATGTCCTCTTCCGGCTCCGATGCCGCCGAGGAAGCAGCCTCCGACGCGGCTGCCGAAGCCGCTGCCTGGGAGGATGCCGCCGCGCGGGATGCGCTCTCGGCTTCCAGATCCCGGTCCTTGACCACGGTGTACCAGGTGTGGGTAGCCCAGTCCAGCACATGGGGCGCGGCGAACCATGCCGCGGCCAGCACCACGGCCACCAGCACGACGATGCCCACGATCTTGCGGATGCGCATGCCGCGGCTGTAAAAGCTGCGGCGGTAGCGCTTGACCTTGGGCCGACGTTTATACTTTGCCATTTTGACTTACCTCCCTTTACAGGATCACCGAATGGCCGGTAAAGCCATAAATGGCCAGCGCCAGCACGCCGATGTACACCAGCGTGATGGGCAGGCCGCGGAACGCGGAGGGGATAGCCTTGCTGCGCAGGCGGTGCTGGGCCTCTGTGACCAGCAGCACAGCCAGCAGGTAGCCCACGCCGCTGCCCAGGCCAAAGCCCAGGCTCTGCATCAGCGTAAAGCTCTGGGTGCGCTCCACCAGCACGGTGCCCAGCACGCAGCTGTTCAGGGCTGCAGCGGGCACGATGCGCAGCAGCTTGCCCGCAAGGGGCAGCCGGCGGCCCAGGCCGAGCACCAGCTCTTCGGCGGTGCAGACCACGGCAATGGCGGCCACATACGCCAGCGGGCGCAGCTGGGCGCGGTTTTCCAGCGGCACGATCCAGCTGCCGGCATACCAGGCCAGCGGGGCCACCAGCACCTGCGTGATGCACAGCTGCAGGCCGAACAGCCAGCTGCTGGTGCGGTCATCCCCCACCAGCTGCACCAGACGGGACACGCCCAGTGCGCGGGTAAAGATGGCATTCTGGGCAAACACGGCCAGCACCGCATAGCCAAAGAACACCACCCAGGCATTCACAACATCTCTCATTGCTCGCCGTCCGCCTCCTTCTGTGCATGCACATCCACAAGGCTGCGCGCTTCCCGTACCAGATAGGCCTTGCGCCGGGCTGCCAGTGCACGCCACACGGCGCACAGCACGCCCAGCACGATAAAGCCGCCCGCCGGCATCCCGGCCATGGGCAGCACGGCCCGTTGCCCCACCGGGGTGCCGAACACCGTGCCCAGTGCCAGCCACTCGCGCACGCAGCCCAGCAGCATCAGCAGCAGCGCATAGCCCACCGTGATGCGCAGGCCTTTGGACACGGCCTTATGCAGCGTTTCCTGCACGCGGCCAAAGCGGTAGGTCAGCAGCGGCTCCACCACCAGCAGGGGCAGGTAGATGCCCAGGGTCAGCAGGCTGGTGCCGAAGATTGCATTCAGGATGGGATAGGCCGCCAGATACACCACCGACGCGCTCAGACTGTACACCAGCGCACGGGGCAGCAGCTTTTTCTGCAGCTCTTCCGGGGCCGGATTCTCGCTGTTCAGGGGGAACAGACGGCTCAGCAGGCAGGCCAGCACGCGGGAGGGCACCAGCAGCAGCGTGACCGCAGCCGCCAGCATCACACCGTTATGGGCAGTGGTGGCCAGCACCACCAGCGGGGCCAGACCCATGCCCTGCATGACCACGGGGTTGTTCAGGAACACGCGGTCGTGGTGGGCAAAGCGGTCGGGGTCCTTCAAAATCAGTTCTGCGGTCGCTTTTCTCATTCTGCGGCCTCCTTTCCGGCACCGGATGCGGGCAGGTGCAGCAGACGGTACAGCCGCACCTCGGTGCGGTCGATCCACGCCGAGATGCTGTTGACGGCCAGCACGGCAAAGCACACGCCCGTTTCGTACACGCCGTAATAACGGAAGCCCATGCTTACCCCGCCCACCAGCACACCGTACAGGATGCGTCCCATCCGGTGGTGGGCACAGGTGTAGGGCTCATTGATGAGGAACACCGCGCTGAACAGCACCGCGCCGGTGAGCAGCTCGTCCCGCACGCACTGCAGACGGGGCAGGGCGTTGACCAGCACATCGCTTTCCGCCAGACCCGCCTGCCGCGGGAAAAAGAAGGCGATGAGGGCGCAGGTGGCCAGAAAGCTCACCGAGGCCGCCATATGGGCATCCTTCTGGCTCCACAGGAACAGCCCGCAGGCCAGCAGCACCAGGGCGGCACCGGTGCCCATGGGGGCGGCGTATTCGCCCAGGCTCAGCGCGATCGAACTGTAGTTCAGCATGCCGCCGCTGCTCAGGGTGTCCTCAATGGCACTGGACACCGGCACGCCGGAGGCATCCCACAGCGGGATGGCCGTATAGGGCTGCGGGTAACGGAACACCTGTTCCGGCCAGGACACCGCCGCCACGGCATAGCCCACGGCGGCCGGATTGAAGGGGTAGCTGCCGTAGCCGCCAAAGACCTCCTTGCCGATGAGCACACCGGCCAGCACCGCCGCCACCAGCACATAGATGTCCACGGTGACCGGCATCAGCAGGGCGATCACCAGCCCAAAGCTCTCGTTGGACAGGTCGCTGTTCTGATATACGCGGTGCCGCAGCAGCGACACCAGACGGTCGCACAGGTTGCCGGTGAGCATGGCAATGCCGCACAGCAGCAGCGGGCGCAGGCCGTACAGGTAGCAGGCCATGCACAGCGGCGGCACCGCCATCCAGCAGATGTGCTTGTAATATTTTCCGGTCTTTTGCAGCTGCTGTTCCTGCTCCCGGATCAATGCTTCATCCATACAACGCTCCCTCTCACAGGGCAGCCAGACGGCGCACGGCGGCGGTCCTGTCGTCCTTGCCGAACACGGCACTGCCTGCCACCAGAACGTCGGCACCGGCCTCCACGCACAGCGGGGCGGTGGTGTCATCCACGCCGCCGTCCACTTCCAGCAGATAGTGCAGGCCGCGCTTCTCGCGCTCCGCCTTCAGCCAGCGCAGCTTGTCCAGTGCCGAGGGCATGAACTTCTGGCCGCCGAAGCCGGGCTCCACGCTCATCACCAGCACCAGGTCCAGCTGGTCCAGATAGGGGGCCAGCGCCTCCGGGGCGGTGCCGGGCTTGATGGTCAGGCCCGTCTTGCAGCCCAGCGCCTTCACGGCATCCAGCGTCTGCTGGATATCGTCCTCGCATTCCAGATGGAAGTTGTACAGGGTGGCACCCGCCTTGATGAAGGGTTCTGCGTACTGCAGCGGGTGGCTGATCATCAGATGCACATCGTAAAAGGCATCCGGCAGGGTCTTGTGCAGGCTCTTGAGCACCGGCACGCCAAAGCTGATGTTGGGCACAAAATGGCCATCCATCACGTCGTAGTGCAGCATCTGTGCACCGGCGTCCAGCACCGTGCGGCAGTCCGCGCCCAGCTTGCCAAAATCAGCCGAAAGGATCGAAGGACTTACAATCGCCATAGTATATCGTTACGCTCCGTTATATTCAAAAGTTTTTATCCTCACAGGCCCGGTATTTTTCCGGATTTGCGGTTTCCAGAATACCGGGGCATGGATATCTTTAGTTTACATGAAAACGCACAAAAAATCAAACCTGCCGGCCTGTTTTTCACCGAAAAGTCGTAATTTGAAAGATTTGTCCATCTGCCCTCTTTCTTTTGGCCCTGCGGGCGGCGTATTGATGATTTGAAATGGCTTCGCCTGCGCGTCGAAATTGCTGGTGGTTTTCCGGTTCTCTTTTGCCATCAAAAGAGAACATTTTCCATTCCTGAAACACAAAACAGCCAGACCGCCCTGACGTCCGGGCAGTCTGGCTGTGCGGTTATTCCACCGGTTTCATGCTGGCCGGGTCCTCCACGGCAGGGGCACCGCCGGCCTCGTCAGGCAGGCGCTTCATGCCGCCGGGGTTCGGGGCCTGCGAGGGCAGGGTGAATACGAACCGGCACCACTCGCCCTGCTGGCTCTCCACCCGGATCTGTCCGCCGGACAGGTTGACCAGCACCTTGCAGATGTTCAGGCCCAGGCCCGCGCCGCGGGCGTGCAGGCCGCGGGAGCGGTCCTCCTTGTAGAAGCGCTGGAACACATAGGGCAGTGCCTCCGGGCTGATGCCCTGACCGGAGTTCCAGACGGCGATCTCGGTTTCCGGGCCCAGTTTTTCCACGCTGAAGCGGATGGTGCCACCCGCCGGGGTGAACTTGATGGCGTTGTCCAGCAGGTTGTACACCACCTGATGGATCAGGTCCGGGTCGGCGTACACCAGCGCCTTTTCGTCCATGGTCAGGCCCTCGATCTCGATCATGCCGTCGTTGATGCGCTGCTCGGCCGAGAGCGCCACGCCGGTGAGGGTGTCCCAGATGTTGAACATCCGGGCATTGACCTGGTATTCGCCGCTTTCCAGCTTGGACAGATCCAGCATGTTCTGGATCAGACGGGCCAGACGGCCCGTCTCCTCGCTGACCAGCTGCAGATAATGGTTCTGCATGTCGGGCGGGATGGTGCCATCCAGCATGCCGTCCACAAAGCCCTTGATGGTGGTCATGGGGGTGCGCAGCTCGTGGGCGATGTTGCCCATGAACTGGCCCCGGGAGTTGTCGTTGGTCTGGATGTTGTCGGCCATGCGGTTGAAGGTGCGGGCCAGGTCGGCCACTTCCCCTTCGCCTTCCACGCCTTCCACACGCACGGACAGGTCGCCGCCGCCAAAGCGCTGGGCCGCGTCGGTCACCTTCTGCAGCGGGTCGGTGAGTTTGCGCATCAACAGTTTGGTCAGGATGCTGGCGCACAGCAGCATCACGCAGGCCGACAGCAGGAAGTTGGACCAGAACTGCTGCTTGAACTCGGTGAGCTGCCTGCCGGAGGAGCACAAAAAGATCCAGCCGCTCTGGCTGCCGCGCTCGTCGCACATCTCACTGACGGTGATATAGCTTTTTTCGGTCAGCACCCCATCCAGCGTACCGAACACATGGTAGTAGTCCGCGCCGGAGGCCGCCGCCTTCTTCATCATCTCATCCGGCACGGCCTGTGCGGTAAGCATTTCCGGGCTGGAAGCGATCAGCACCCGGCCGTCGTTGTCGGTGAAGAACAGATAGGCCTCCGCGCTCTCGCCGATGATCTCCAGCTTGGTGTTCAGGGCGTCCAGCTCGTCGCCCTCCGGCAGCGCCGCCTGCTGGACCAGATACTGGGCCGTGCGGCGGGTGACCCCCACCACCTGGTCCAGCGTCTCATAGCGGTCCCGGGCAAAATAATTCTTGAACAACACCCATTCCGAACAGCCCATCAGCACGATGCCCAGCACCATCAGGGTGGACACCAGCGAGAAGAATGCCGTCGAGATACTCTTGCGCATTACTGACGCACCTCGAATTTATAGCCCACGCCCCACACGGTTTTCAGCTCCCACTTGTCGGAAGCACCGGCCAGCTTTTCGCGCAGGCGTTTGACGTGCACGTCGATGGTACGGCTGTCGCCGTAATACTCAAAGCCCCATACCTCGTCCAGCAGCTGGTCGCGGGTGTACACACGGTTGGGGTGGGAAGCCAGGCAGTTGAGCAGTTCCAGCTCCTTGGGCGGAGCCTCCACCACCTTGCCCTTGACCCGCAGCTCATAGCTGTTCATGTCCAGGCGCAGGTTGTCGAACTCGATCACGCCCTCGGTGCTCTCGGCTGCAGCCGAGGTGGTCTGGCAGCGGCGCAGCACCGCCTTGATGCGGGCCACCACTTCCTTGGCGTCAAAGGGCTTGACCATGTAATCGTCGGCGCCCAGCTCCAGGCCCAGCACCTTGTCAAAGGTCTCGCCCTTGGCGGTGAGCATCATCACCGGGGTATTGCCCGCCTTACGGATGCGGCGGCACACTTCCAGGCCGTCCATCCGGGGCATCATCACATCCAGCAGCACCATGTCGGGCTTGATCTGGTTGAACTTTTCCAGGCCCTCCTCGCCGTCGCCGGCCGTGGTGACCTGATAGCCCTCCTTGGTCAGGTACAGGCGCAGCAGCTCACAGATGTTGGCGTCATCATCCACCACAAGGATCTTTTCGTTTGCCATAAAGGTTTCCTCCCGTCTGGTCTATCCAATGGCCGCCGCGCTTGCGGCAGGCCGTGTGTCAAAAAGGCTCTCCATCTTTTATTATACTGGAGAGTTATGACAAAATAAAGAAGGTTTTGTATGATTTTTTCACAAACTCCGTTCTTCTGCCCATCCGGATGTGCCCGGCCCGGCGGCCGCATTTCGGTCTGACATCACACGTCGGTCGATGGATGTATTTCGCCGGGTCAGGTCCGCTTCTGTCGACGAGGCATCAGCGGCGCGTTTTTGCCCCTTCGAGCCGAAAAACCGCACAAAACAGCGTCATCCGGTTTGTACAGGCCGCCAAAATTGCCGCCGGGCGGGAAAAGTTCCTTGCATTTTACCGGGCGGGATGTATACTGAAACCGTACCGGGTTTGTACTACAAGCCGGGGCTTCATTCCTGCATCGCAAGCGGTGCCGCACCGCTTTATGTTTTGAGAGAAGAGAGGTATTCCCCATGGCTGAATGTTTTTACTGTGAAAAAGACAACGAAAAGCGCAAGGCTCTGATGCTGGACGTCTGCGAGCTGCCCTACAGCATCGTATACCTGTTCCGCGACCAGAAGAACAAGGGCCGCTGCGTGGTGGCCTTCAAGGGCCACAAGACCGAGTACTTCCAGCTGACCCCGGAGGAGAACGCCGGTTACTTTGCCGACGTGGCCAAGGTGGCGAAGGTCCTGGATGAGCTGTACCACCCGGACAAGATCAACTACGCCACCTACGGCGACGGCATGCCCCATGTGCATGTGCACATCGTGCCCAAGTACAAGGGCGGCGTGAGCTGGGGCCAGCCCTTCAGCGACAGCCTGCCCAAGGTGTTGCTGACCGATGCCGAGTACGACGCCATGATCGCCGACCTGCGCGCAAAGCTGCTGTAATTTTCACCTGTCCCGGCCCGTCGGGGGATGCCTTGCTCCCCGGCGGGCTTTTTGTCTGCCCCAAAGGGCCAATCTTGCCAAAACGCTTGCGCTCCCCCGGTGCTTTGCGTATAATGATAGATGTATTGTTATGCCCAAAAAACGTGTAAGGAGCGTATTTTATATGAAGTTAGGTATCGTCGGCCTGCCGAACGTCGGCAAGTCTACCCTGTTCAACGCCATCACCTCCACCAAGAACGCGGAGGCGGCCAACTATCCTTTCTGCACCATCGAGCCCAACAGCGGCATCGTGGCCGTGCCGGACAAGCGTCTGGACAAGCTGGCCGAGGTGTGGCAGACCAACAAGAAGACCCCTGCCATCGTGGAGTTCGTGGACATTGCAGGCCTGGTCAAGGGTGCAAGCCAGGGTGCCGGCCTGGGCAACAAGTTCCTGGGCCACATCCGCGAGTGTGACGCCATCGTGCATGTGGTGCGCTGCTTTGACGATGACAACATCATCCATGTGGTGGAGGATGTGACCAAGGCCGAGGCCGTGGATCCCATCTCCGACATCGACGCCATCGACTATGAGCTGATCCTCTCCGACCTGGAAGTGGTGCAGAACCGCGCGGGCCGGATGGCCAAAGCCGCCAAGAGCGGCAACAACAAGGGCGCCGCTGCCGAAGCAGCCTGGCTGCAGCAGCTGGCTGACCACCTGAGCGCCGGCAAGCCCGCTCGCAGCTTTGATTTTGATGAGAGCGACGCCGAACAGCAGACCGTACTCCACGAGATGGGCCTGCTGAGCGCAAAGCCCGTCCTCTATGCCTGCAACGTGGGCGAGGATGACCTGATGGAGGGCATCGAGAACAACAAGTATGTCCCGCTGGTGGCCGCCCGCGCGAAAGAGGAGGGTGCCCGCTACATCCCCATCTGCGCCAAGACCGAGGAGGACATCGCCGATTACTCCCCTGAGGAGAAAAAAGAGTTCCTGGCCGAGA
>OCHB01000998.1_pt1 | contig 23805 bp, 25 predicted proteins | sample 1538731 | NCBI WGS metagenome assembly OCHB01 (sample SAMN04571721, study PRJEB22368) | human gut metagenome | biome: human gut; material: stool | host: Homo sapiens | place: Luxembourg | collected 2012-09-20 | reverse complement strand
CCCCTGCCCATATTAAGGAGTTCTTATGTTCAAGGATTTACTGATTGACTGGGTGACCGAGCTAAACGAAAAGATAGCTGCCGTCGGAGACAGCGGCTATCTAACCATAAGCCTTTCAGCTTTTAACCCAACGCTATATGCCTATATCAAGACGATCATGAGTACCGTCGTGATGCCAGTTGCCTATGTTATCCTCGCGCTGTTTTGTTTACTGGAGCTTTACCGTTGCAGCGTCCAGGCGGATGGGGCCGCTGGTGGCACAACCTTCTCCTTGGAAATAGTCGGAAAAGCTATGCTGCACATGATTTTGGCTAAGATTGCTGTGGACAGCACACAGATCATCATGGAGGCGGTCTATCAGGTCAGCCAGCACATTACACTCGGTATCAGCAGCATCATTTCCAGCGGTAGTGTTTCCAGTGGCCTAGACCTGCCCGCAGTTATTGATGAAATAAATGGGATGGGAACAGGCGAGCAGATCGGTATGCTGATAGAACTGGTAATTGTCAAATTCGGCGTACTTATCATTCTCGGGATTGTCAATGTAATCTGCATTGGCCGCTTTATTGAAATCTATGTGATGATCGCAATCGCCCCCATCCCAATCGCCACATTACCATCGCAAGAACTGAGCAGCATTGGTAAGAATTTTTTTAAATCCTTTGCAGCGGTGTGCGTCCAGGGCATCTTGATTTACCTGGTGGTTTCCTTTTTCCCTGTTCTGATAAGCAACGATATCCTGGGGGACTCAAGTGTTTTTGGGATGCTGCTCTATTCCCTTGTTTTGGGCGTCAGCGTGCTCAGTTGCGGCCGCTGGGCGAAGTCCATCTGTAATGCCTTTTAGCCTGGAGGTGAGAAATAAGTGATCAGCGTATCTGTTCCAAAGGAAATTAGTGATTACAAAGAGAAGGTCATATTTGGGCTTTCTCTCCGCCAACTGGTATGCGGGGTAATCGCTGTTGGCCTGGCGGTTGCAACTGGGCTTTTGCTTGTGCAAGTGCTGGGATTATCCATAGATATCGCAGGCTATATCATCATGGTTGAAGTAGTCCCGCTGATGGCGCTAGGCTTTGTACGGCCACGGGGGCGGCCATTTGAGGAATTTGCGCGGCTGTATTTGGACTCCAAATTGGGCCGGCACAAATTTTCCTATCAAACTGAGAGCCTGATTGATTTGACCCTTATTCCAGAAAGGAGTTCTCACGGTGATTTCAATATTTCAAAGGGGCAAAGAGGGGGCGGGCCACGGGGCCGCTATGGGAAATGCGCCAAGGGACGCGAAGCCCTCTATCTTTACCAGGAAACAGCAGCGAAGCAGAAAAGAAAATGCCAAAGCGCACGACGCCAAATTAAAGCAGCTCTTAAAGAATACCGGGCCGCGCGACACCAGGCCAAGAGATACATTTAAACGAGCCACTTCACCCAAATCAGCCCAAGATGTGATCTCCTATTGGCGCATGGTGGAAGACGGAATATGTGAAATCGAGCCAGGTCTTTTCAGCCGAACAATCCGTTTTTCTGATATCAACTATCAAACCGCCCGGCGGGATGACCAAATAGATATATTTTCCCGGTATTGCGAATTTCTTAATTGGCTCTCTTCCTCCATACATCTACAGATAAATCTAATCAACCGCCGCATTGATAAGGACTCCTTCAAGGAGCAGATGTTTTTAAAATACCAAGGGGAGCGGCTTGACGAATACCGGAAAGAAATCAATACCATGCTGTCGGAAAAGGCCCTGGAGGGCCAGAACTCAATATTGAGAGAAAAATACATGACCGTAACCACCGCCGCCAGCAGCTATGAAACTTCTATCCCGGCGCTGGCCCGCCTGGAGACGGATATCCTAGGACATTTAAAGTCACTCGGCTGTGATGCCGGCACGCTTTCCGGTGCAGAGCGCCTGGAGCTGCTGCATGAAACCTTCCGGCCGGACGACCGCTTTACCTTCAGCTACGGTGACTTACTGGGCTCTGGCTTGACCACAAAATCCTTTATAGCACCGTCCTACTTTGATTTTCCAGACAACAAGCCGTATTTTCAATTTGGAGACTATTATGGTCAAGTCGTGTTCCTGCGTGACTACCCAACCGAGCAGTCGGATCAATTTGTCACCAAACTCACAGATCTCCCAATCGACATGAATGTTTCCGTCCATATTACAAACGTAGACCAGGGGCAGGCGCTAGAGTATGTGCGCCGGCAGATTGCCTTTATGGAAATGGAGGCCACGGAAAAGCAGAGCGCCGCCAATCAGGGCGGGCGCAATCCCGAACTCGCATTGCCGATGGAAACCCGGCGCAGCTACGAGGAGGCCGTTAAGCTCCTGGCACAGTTGGAAGAGCAGAATCAAAAAATGTTCAAGGTAAATGTCCTGGTATTCACCTATGGCGAAGACCTGGATACACTTCAGGACAATATTTCGCAGATTATGGCCGTGGCCCGGGAGCAGAACATGAAATTCGATGTACTGCGGATGGAGCAGCGAAAGGCACTCAACAGTGTGTTACCGCTCGGGAAAAACTGGCTATCCATTGAGCGTACCTTAACGACATCCTCTACAGCGATTCTTGTGCCATTCACAACCCAGGAGCTATATCAACCAGGAGGCATCTACTACGGCCTAAATGCCATGTCCCACAACTTGATCTTTTTCAATCGGCTCTCGATGGATGTAGGCAGCGGCATGATATTAGGCACACCTGGCAGCGGAAAATCCATGGGCGCAAAAGGTGAGATCAGCAATGTACTACTTCGAGATCCAAACAGCGAGGTTATTGTGCTTGACCCGGAGCGTGAATATGCCCCTTTGGCTGACGGCTTTGATGGCGAAGTTATCCGTATTGGAGGCGGGAGTAAGAGTTGCATCAATCCCATGGACATCAATATGGACTACTCCGATGACGAACAACCATTGGCCCTAAAGTCTGAGCTCGTTTTAACACTCTGCGAATTGTTGATCGGCGGAAAGTATGGCTTGTCAGGTGGGCAACGGTCTTTGATCGGCCGCGCCTGTTCGATCTGCTACCGGAAATATTTTCAGCACCCATGCCCTGAAAATATCCCGACTTTGAGAGACTTCTATGAGGTCTTGAAAAAGCAGCCCGAACCGGACGCAGCCAATATTGTACTGGAGCTGGAGATCTATATTGAGGGCAATCTATCTATCTTTGCAGACCATACAAATGTTGATACCAATAAGCGTTTTCTGGTTTACGACATCAGAGACTTGGGCAAACAGCTCCGTACTTTTGGGATGGTTGTGGTAATGGATCAGATCTGGAACCGGATAACCCGCAACCGAGCTATTGGGCGTCACACCTGGTTATACATCGACGAAATGCAGCTTCTCTTCTCAAATGAGTTCTCAGCAAACTACTTTTTTGAACTCTGGAGCCGGAGCCGGAAGTGGGGAGCAATCCCGACTGGAATTACTCAAAATGTGGAAACCCTTCTGCTCTCTGACCTTGCACGCCGGATGTTAAGTAACAGCCGCTTTATCCTGATGTTCAACCAAGCGACAAGCGACCGGGTGGAGCTGGCAAACCTCTTAAATATCAGCAATCGGCAATTAGACTATGTGACAAATGCAGATTCTGGCCAAGGGCTACTTTTTGCCGGAAAAAGCATTGTACCTTTTATCAACAATGTACCTAAGAACACCAAGCTATACCAGATGATGACCACCAAGTTGGAAGAGGTTGCCCCGAGCAGCGGAAGAAGTGAAAGCAGCAGCCCCGAGGGATAGCCTCTATCCTCTAGTCTTTTTCCTGGCTCCGTGCAGAGGATTTTAGTATGAGTAAAAAGCAAAAAGACCAGCCTTTCCGTGCATCTGAGAATACCAGCTCCTCATTGATTCTGGAGGAGCACCGGCCTTTATCGGAAGGTACCATACACGAGGATCTGGAAACCAGTATCCGAAAAAGCATCCATAAAAGCGCCGTGCTCAACGGCGATGATGCCCCGAGCACGGATACCAGGGCCACGCCAGGGCCGGCAAAGTCGTCTGTTCGCCCACCTTCAGAAGTGGTTGACCGCAGCCATACGAAACCTGTCAGGTCTTCAACACCACGAGATAGCAGGCCAAAGCCAAGTGCTGAATCTTCTTTACCTTGCAAGCATAGCGCCGCACCGTATAAGGCACCTGCATCTGATGGATCTTTAGGTGAAGAACGGCTGCTCACCGGGGCCGCCAGCGGCGCGGTACTAAAGGGCTCCCATGGAGTCACTATCAAAACCCCCGAAAAGGGACGGGAGCGAATTAAGTCCGCCATATCGCCTGAACCTACCCTGGCCTCTTGGGGGGTGCATATTGGCCAAGACAGTGATCCCACGCCAGAGAACGGCCCAAGCCCTCCTCTGGCACCTGCGTCTGAGGCTGCGGCATACGCAGAAAAGGCGTTCACACCCCATAGTAGGCGGGGCCCGCTCTCAGCCCTAGGCCGGGCGGTACCCCAGTCTATCAATACCAATGCAGCCCGCTCCAGTGATTCCAGTGAACGGGCCGCCGGCATCGGCATCAAATATGGGTATCGGGCCAGTAGATATGCGGTACTCGGCGGCACGAGAGCCGTTAAGGGCACATATCAAACCGCCAAGTACCACCACACTCTGAAAAGGGACATAGCCTCTGGAGCACTCAGCGTTTCAGAGGCACAGTCTGTTTTCTGGCACCAGGTCAAGAAAAATGCTGGCGGTGTTCTGCATGGCGTCGGTTGGGCTGTAAAGGATAGTATCTCCTATGATGTCGAGGATTTCTATGGCAGCGACGATCTTGGTGTGCAGGCTATAACCAAACCTAAGAACATGATTATCGGAACCAAGCGCACGCTCACAGGAACCAAAGCCGCAGCCAGTACCTTGACCAAGGGGGCCAAGACTGGCGGACGGGTTATTGCTTCTGCTGCCCGGACGGGCCGCCGCGTTGTTCAGGTTGTTTCAGGCATGGTCAAAACGGCTTCTGTTGCAGCCAAGGCGGGTATTGGGGCAATAGCAGCCATAAGCCCTTATGTCCTGGTGATTCTCCTCGCCCTGATCATCGTAGTCTGTATTTTTTCCATTTTCTCTATTAAAAGCGACGATTGGGAGCTCACACAAACATACCTGTATATCACAGAGCTCGACGCCACCATGGAGCATGACATCATCCAAAATTCTAAGCGGAGCGGCGTGGATTCCTTTGCCTACTATCTCAACGGGGCCCCAGTATCTTTAGAGCAAATGGAGGTGTTCACCGATGCCGACTTGCTGCTTGCATATCTGGATTGCAAATATGACGACTATACTTTTTCCGATGTCCGGTCAGAAATTGATTCACTCCATGCTGCCCTGCACTCGCTCCGTCTGGAGGAGTATACCACAAGCAGCACAACTACCGATAGCGAAGGTAACGAGGTGACGACCCATACCACCCATTTAGATCAATACCTGACCACCGAACCAGCCCTAGAATACATCACAGATCACAAGGATACTCTGTTATCCGCTGATCAAGTGGAACGGCTTGAGGCGTTGGGGGAGGTTGGCATCTACACCATGCGGCAGGAGCTTGCATCCCCCTTTGTCGGGATTGATTGGAGCTCTGGTCTAACAAGCCGGTTTGGCTGGAGAATCCATCCGATTAGTGGAGACCTCTCCTGCCACTATGCACTCGATATTGCCATGCCGGGCGGCACGCCTATCAACGCTTGTATGAGCGGCACCGCAGTTGTGCCAGGCTACCATGAAAGCTACGGAAATTATGTCAAAATCATGGGCAACAACGGTACCTATACCCTTTATGCGCACATGTCCAGCATAGCTGTTTCAGATGGTCAAGACGTAGAAATCGGAGACGTAATCGGGTATGTGGGTACCACTGGCAGCTCCACCGGAAATCATTTGCATATCGAGTATTTCAAAGATGGCCACCGCTTAAACCCCCTATTCTATCTGGAACCGTGACATTCCGGCAGGAGGACGATATATGATACTCATTTTAGCGGAAAAGCCGAGCGTTGGACAAGCTATTGCCAAGGTGCTCGGTGCTACGCAGCGCGGAGCTGGTTATGTCCATGGGAATTGCTATATCGTGTCCTGGTGCTTTGGACACCTGGTTGAGCTGGCCCAGCCCAAGGACTATGACCCAGCATTGGAGCAATGGGATCTCCGTACCCTTCCCATTATCCCGCAAGAGTTCAAGACTGTTATCCAAGCCAGCACAGAAAAACAGTTCAAAATTATTCAAAGCCTGATGCACCGTACCGATGTCAAAGAGGTCATTGCCGCGACTGACGCCGGCCGAGAGGGAGAGTTGATCTTCCGTCTGGTATATGAACAGGCGATGTGTAAAAAGCCTGTCAAGCGTTTATGGATCAGCAGCTTGGAAAGCTCTGCAATACGAGAGGGGATGGAGCACCTAAAGCCTGCTTCTGAGTATGACTGCCTTTATCATGCGGCCCGTTGCCGGCAGCGGGCCGACTGGCTCTTGGGTATAAATCTGTCGCGCCTCTATACAATCATGTACTCCCATAAGCTACCTATCGGCCGCGTCCAAACCCCTACATTACAGCTTATTGTAAGCCGTCAGGCTGAAATAGAACAGTTTGTTCCTGAAACGTACTTTACCTTATGCGCGGATCTAGGTGGTTTTAATGCCTATTCCCGTGTAAGCACGGCAGCGGAGGCCGAGGCCGCTGTTGCCGCCTGTAAAATCAGTGATGCTTTTGCGGCCAAGATCGAACAATCCGAGCGCCAGGATTCCCCACCCCATCTATATAACCAGGATACCTTACAGATGGATGCCAACCGTCTGTATGGTTTCACTGCCCAGGATACCCTCTCCTATGCCCAGGCTCTCTATGAAGCTAAACTGGCCACCTATCCGCGTACCGACAGTAGCTACTTAACAAAAGATATGGAGCCTGCTGTCGTGCCATTGGCCTCAAAATTGCTCCAGTCCGGTGTCCTTCCACCAGATATTAGCCGACAATGCTCTCTGGAGCTGCTGGATGTCCAATCCGTCATAGATGATAATAAAGTATCTGACCATCACGCAATTATACCTACCGGGGGCATCACCAAAAAGGTGTTTGATTCCCTCTCTGCCGGAGAGCAAAAGATCCTGTACCTTTTGATCCTGCGTTTTTTAGCGGCCCTGTACCCCCCACGCCGCTATTCATCAACAAAAATAGTTTTTGATATCAGCGGCTATGCTTTTTCTTCTACCGGAACCGAAGTTATAGATCCTGGCTACCGATTCATTTGGGATGCTCTGGTTGCCGAGCCCTCTATGGAATCCGGCTCCATGGAGGACGAGCCTGACAACGATAACCTCCCCTCTATTGCAGAGGGAAGTACATACCCAGTCAAGGGAATAAAAGCGATAGCAAAGAAAACCCGGCCTCCTCGCCCATATACCGATGGTACATTGGTACAGGCAATGCGGACGTGCGGCAAAACGCTTGCAGATGATGACCTGAGAGACGCAATCAAGGACTGTGGTATGGGTACAGTAGCGACACGGGCCGCAATAATCGAGAGCATTATCAAGAGCGGCTATGTCCGCCGCAGCGGAAATTTTCTCGTTCCAACAGATGACGGGAAATTGCTTATAGAACTTGTTCCAACCACGATTAAAGCCCCATCCCTAACCGCTCAATGGGAAAAACAGCTTGCCGAAATAGAGCATAACGCCTTGAGCGAGGATGACTTTATGGCGTCCATCATATCCTTTCTGCGCAGTTTTATCGCAGACGCCAAGCTGTTATCTGGAAGTCAGGAGTCCAGTGAGCTTTTCGCTCCAAAGGAGCGGATTAGCCTTGGGCTGTGCCCCATTTGCGGGCGGCAAGTAAGAGCGTATCCGAAGTCTTATTCATGCGAAAGCGGGAAAGGCGGCTGTGGGTTCACAATCTGGAAGTCCATCGCCCAAAAATCTATTACAGAAGCCCAGGTCAAGAAGCTGTTGGCCACGGGGCGGAGTAGTCTTATCAAGGGCTTTGTTTCCAAGGCCGGGAAAAATTTTGACGCCTATTTAATTCTGAAGGATGATCACCAGGTAGGGTTTGAATTTCCAAGAGGTGAAAAGTTTGAAACAAGGTGATAGCCGAAGCAGAAGGAAAAAGGGCGCAAAAACACAGCCGCAGAGACTGCGGGAAAAACGATGTGGAAGAGGGTCTCAACCTGACTCGACGGCCAGTTCGTCCTTGAAAATATAGCCCCGCTTGCAAAGTAGAGCCAGGCCTTCCGCCTTGGAAATAACAACGGAATGCTCTGTCAGCTTGTCGGCGAGATACCCCTTTTCAGAATAAGGCTCCAGCTTGGACAGGACGTTCCAGATAGCGGTCAGAAGCATCCGGCATACAGCGATGATCGCTTTCTTGTGCCCACGGCGGGCTTTGATTCTACGGTAGCGTTCCCTGCATTCAGGGTGCCTGTCGGATTTTATGACGGCATTTGCTATTTGAACCAGCAGAGGCTTCAAATAGCAGCCAGCTCTGGAGATCCGTGTGGACTTCACTTTCTTATTGCTCTGGTCATTTCGAGGACAGCATCCAGCCCAGGAAACCAGGTGCTTTGCAGAGGGAAATACCGACATATCCACGCCGATCTCGGAGATAAGGGCCACAGCCGTCAGCGGAGCGGCGTCAAAGCCAGGAACCGTGCGGATCAATTCCAACTGGTAAGGATAGGGCTCAGCAAGCCGGAGGATTTCAGCTTCGATACGCTCCCTGTGCGCATTCAGTTGGTCGATGTGCAGCAGGCATTCCTTGAGTTTGGCTGCCTGTTCACGGGATACCACCCCGTCCACAGCAGCTTGGATTTCCTCAACAGGATGCTTGCAGCGCCGGTGGATAAACGGAGTCACATCAAACTGCTCACCAGGATGCTCCAAAATGTACTGGATAATGGAGCGTGAGGATTTTCCAAACACGTCAGAAAACACATCATCCAGCTTCAGATTGGAAACGGTGAGGCAGTTTTGGGCGCGGTTCTTCTCTCCAGTCAGCATATTGGTGAGCTTCACACGGTAGCGCATCAGGTCACGGAGCTGGCGGATGTCCGGCGGTGGGATAAAGCTGGGCTTGACCATGCCGCACATATACAGGTCGCAGATCCACTTGGCGTCCTTGCGGTCGGTTTTGTTGCCCTTCTGCGGTTTCGTGTATTTCGGGTGCGCCAAGGTGACCCAACAGGTCTTTTCAAGGATATTGAATACAGGAATCCAGTATTTCCCTGTGGATTCCATGCAGACATCCGAGCAGGAGTATTTCGCAAGCCAGTCAGCCAGAGCCCTCAGTCCGTTGGAAAACGAGGAAAAGCGAGCCTGCTTGTACTCTGTCCGGCCATTGGAATCCGTGATACCGATACAGGCAAATATCCAGGTTTTGTGAATGTCCAGTCCACAGCAGTTTTTGCGGAGAATTTTGAAAGCCATTTGCCTCCCTCCAGACACAGTGTTTGGGGAGGTTCGGCAGGGACTGGCCACCCGGCAAAATCGAGTCGATTTGAAAGAGATAAGTTTACGGGCTACTGTCATGCGCCATTCGTTGATGCCTTAACGGGTGGCCGAACCATATAGAAATGCGGGGTTGCCGTTATACAGCCCCGCCACTCACCTCCACGGTTTCTGTAGTATACCGAGCACTCCCGTGAACAGTATAGCAAACATCAATTTCAGGCGAAAGCACCTGCGTTTCATAACCCCGTCGGTGCCTTTCGCAGAAAGGCGGATTATAGAAATGAAAAAGCTAGACATAGGCGACCCTAACGCAACTATGATTGCCGGGTATTTTGAGGACGCCTTTGGGGTACCTCCCTCCCAGCGGACAACCAGAGCTGTCGATGGTACTTATTATCCGGCCATTAACTCCACCGCTCTGAGGGTTGTTTGGGCTGCGGAACGGGCTGTCCTCTTTTGTGATGGTCACGTTGATATGGACAGTGACCTCGCCATGGTCTTCAAAACTGCTATTCAGCAAGATCCTCTGCGCTACGAGGTAATGCGCTTGATTTATCAGGCTGAATCTGGCTTCAGGTTCCTAGACCCTTCAGAGGTGGCACCCATTTTGCAAATTGCCCGCCAAACTCAGAGCACAGAATTTGTCGCACCGATATTGCAGCACTATCAATCTGAACTATACTACTTTGACGAGTCATCCTTGGTCATGGCCATGGACAACCTGGCGGAATATGAGCGTATAAGTTTTACTGTTCAAGACTACCAGGGCTACTACCGGATTGCCCTCCAGGGGCAAGCCCTTGACCACGACCAGCTTCGATCAAAGCTCGATGCCTTTGTTCAATCTAAAGCTCGGCAACCTTCTCTGGCCGATCGTCTTGGTCATGCAGAAGAATCTTCCCGCTCCAAGTTAGATTCCCTTCGCAAACTTGGCCAAGCAGAAATAGAGGCCCCTGCCCATGATGAACGATCTCTCTAACGGATAGGGGCTTCCGGCCCGACCGGAAGCCTAGGAAGGACAGCGGATGCGCCCAAGGGCGCGCTAGGGGTTCTTAGGCGCGTTACGCCCGCTCTACACGCCGAATTTCATTCCGGGTACCCAATCCCCCTCCCCCCTCTTTTACGCGCTTATAGCGCGGCTAGAAGCGTCAAACAGACTACGTGAAGAAAGGACTGGAAACTATGTCTACCTCTCACCTGGACACGTTATATTCTTCCGAAATTACAACCCTGCTGAATGATCTTAATGTTGCAGGGCATTTTGAAAATGCCCTCTCCATCCCCCTCCCGCAGCGGGTTACTCAACTGGTCAATGGCATGTTCTATCCCGACAATGAGGCCAGCACCAACGCTATCTCCATTGTGGCCAACCGAGCCGCTGCGTTCTGTCACGAGCAGCTTATTGATCCCAGGGAGATATCCGACCTGGCTCAGATGTTCAGCAAGACTGCCCAAAAGTATCCGCTTCGCTATGAGGCCCTAAAGCTCATTTACAACGACGAGCACCAGCACAACTCTTTCCCTGGGCAGTCTTTACCAGACAAGAATCGCTTTTTAGGCCGTGATGAAGTGGCCGCCGTTTTATTGGTGGCCGAGCAGACGCAGAGCATGGAGATCCCCGCTGCCCTGTTGGAGCAGTATCGTTCTGATATCTGCCTCTTTGCAGATCCCAGCATCATATTTGCCATGAATCATTTAGAGCGGTATACTAATCTGAATCTCACTCCCGGAGAGTACCGCGATTACTACAACATCGCCATTGATGTAAAAGATACCGCCGGTCCTGGCGGATACGAGGCCCTCGATGCTTTTATCAGCACAAAAAGCACAGGCCGCGAATCCCTTTCAGAGCGGTTGAACCGGGCCTGCGCAGATTCCGCAAGGCAAGTCTCCTCCATGGAGCTTGACATCGAGCGTTCTTGCCAAGAAAGGAGCCTGGGTGATGCCCGCTGATATCAAAGCCAGGCCCTCCGGCAACGATGATGCACGGGCTAAAAAAATGCAGGAGCTTTTTTCCCGCATTGAAGCCGGCGTATCTGGAGTATTCACAAGTGATAACTACCGCTCATATCTCCGCACGATGGCTAAATTCCATCGGTACAGCGCCCGGAATTGCCTGCTGATTCATTTTCAGCGGCCCGAGGCAACAATGGTTGCCGGTTTTGACGCCTGGAAGAAAAAATTCCACCGCCACGTGCTTGCCGGCGAAAAGGGAATCACGATTATTGGCTACTCCTTAAAATCCAGTACATTGAAGAAGCCGCTCCGGGATGAAAAGGGCGATCCCGTGATAGGAGACGATGGGAAACCAGTGATTGAATATGTGAAGCACTCATATCCAGTCTACTTCCCTGTTTATGTCTATGACGTATCACAAACAGAGGGTGAACCGCTCCCACAGCTCGTTCATGATCTGGAGGGGGACGTGGCCTCCTATCAGGATTTCCTTGCCTCCTGCCGGAAGCTCTCTCCCTACCCGATTGAGTTCGAGAACATAGCATCCCCAAATGTTCGGGGCTACTGTAGCTTTGAAGAGCAGCGCATCGTCGTTCGCTCCGGGCTCAGTCAGGTTCAAACGGCCAAGACCGTGCTCCATGAAATAACCCATGCTATTCTCCATAATGAGGGAGACGCAAAAACCCGTGCTGAAAAAGAGCTTGAAGCAGAGAGTGCCGCATTTGTTATCTGTTCGCACTATGGGATCGACACCTCCGAGTATACCTTTCCTTACCTGGCCTCCTGGTGTCGTCAGGAACGGGACAAGCTGGAACGCTGCCTTGATGCAATCCAAAAGCACGCCTTTTCCGTGATCGAGCAGTTGGACGCCAGTATGCTGGAGCTGGAAAGGGCCAAAGCCGATCGAGGCTCCCTCCAGCAGCGGCTTGAGCTGGCACAGGCCCAAAGCGCCATTGATTTGACACGCAATCCACCGTCGCAGGTTCGGAATATGGAATTAGAGCGGTGACGCAGAAGGAAGGAATATCATGTTTACTGTAGAAGAACAGACTATTATCAACCTATACCGGCAAGCCTCCAGCTCCATGACGCGCTCAGAGCTCCTTGCCGAGCTCACGGGTGCTCTCTCTGTAATCGACGATCTCCAGCTCCGGGGCGCAGTCCATCATATCATCACGAAGCTCCAGGCCATGGATGACCAATCTTTTTTCTCGCTGCGCCTTGAGGATGCACTTGCGCCCGGACTGGAAGCATGAAAACATTTTGGGTTTTGGAGCCAGGGCGCTTCTACTTTATAGAAGCAGATTTTTTCCAGAGGTACGCCGATTTCTTCCCTGATTTAGATCTTAAAAAATATGATCGTCGTCCCTTCTTTTTCGCATTTCAGGAGCCCCCTCCTTCCAAGCTCTTGTGGATGGTTCCCATATCATCCAAGCATGATAAATACCAGGCTGTTTTTGACTCTAAAGTGGCGCGCTATGGGTTTTGTGATACAATACGGTTCGGCCGCGTTGAGGGCCTCCATACTGTTTTCCTTATCCAGAACATGTTCCCAGTAACCCGAGAATACATCCGGGAGGTATACCTGGATCGTTTTTCCCATTTCGTGCGGGCTACTCCGATTGTCAGGAATGATGTCATCCGCTCTGCAAAAAGTGTGTTGCATAAAGTCCAGAGCAGGGGCTTGAACCTTACTTTTGTAGATGTGCTGAAGCTCCGCTCCCAGCTCCTTGAACCGGAGCGCGGGATCTCTACCCCCAGTCTGGCCGCACAGCTCGCGGCCGCCACGGAGCGGGCAGAAGCCCAGCAGGCAGAGCACCAGGCTCCTCTTCAGCAGAGGAAAGAGCCCTCATTAGATCGGTAAACAGCAATTTACATTTTGCTTGTTTCCTGCTATACTAAAAAATGAAAAGGCGTGGTGGTAATCCTGGCCAGTCCAGGCCAGACGCACACGAGCAGTAAAAATCTGATACCGTTACCCTTAATGGGGTCGAGCGGCAAAGGAAAGGAGTCAGGTTTTACCTGACTCCTTTCCTTATATGGCTTCCTTCCTCCTCCATGGAGAAGATGTACCATCGGCTGCTCTTCCCTCCCCTGGTGGCCACCCTGCTCCCCAGGGCTGCTCCGGACCGGCCGGGCGGCTCCCGGCCTCCTCCATGGGGAAGATGTACCATCGGCTGCTCTTCCCTCCCCTGGTGGCCACCCAGCTCCCCAGGGCTGCTCCGGGCCGGCTGGGCGGCTGCCGGTCTCCTCCATGGGAAAGATGTACCATCGGCCGCTCTTCCCTCCCCTGGTGGCCACCCAGCTTCCTAGGGCTGCTCCGGGTCGACCGGGCGGCTGCCGGCCTCCTCCATGGGGAAGATGGTAGATCCGTCTGCTCTCCCTTCTCTGGCGTGTAGAAGTACAGAAAACAAAGAAAAGCCGGCCAAGAGGCCGACTTTTTCTATTGCTCCCATTGCCAGGGCGACTCAACCAAATGCACCGTGTCATCAGAATCCGCACGGTAATAGTAAAAGTCCGTACCAAAGGCCCGGAAGCGAATATGCCACAGGCCGCAGAACTGGATTTTCTCAATATCCTTCGCTCTGATCCCGATGGTACGCTCCACATTTTACTTCAGCTCTTCATCAGTATAGCGGCAATTCATTCTCACACCCCCACAGGCCCACCGGAGACACCCCAGGCCACCTAGGTATATACCACCCATTCTCGTTATACTCGAACGAAACCAGTTGCCAGGTTCCTTTGCCGTGCTTGTCAGGAATCAACACATTAAGGCTTTGGCCGCAATGAATATCCCAGCCGTCCCAGGTCAGGCGATCCCTCTCCGGCTCATAGCCTATCTGCAATACCTTTTTTTGCACTACCTACACCGTCCTTTCCTCTACTCAGCCCAGTTTTCAAGCTCCAGAGCTGGCACACGCTCAAACTCTCGTACATTGTTCGTTACCAGTGTCATGCCCTCTGCCCGTGCATGAGCGGCAATCAGCATATCCAGCGGGCCGATCGGTGTTCCCCGGCTCTGTAAATAAGCCCGGATCTCTCCATACTCCGACGCCGCGCCCGCCCCAAAAGGCAGGATGCTCAACGGAGCCAGGAATCTCAAAAGCGCCTGCTCATTTTTTACCGGGTCAGAGCTATGTTTCATCCCATACTCCAACTCGGCCAGAGTGATGGAGGAAATGCAAAGTCCTCCGTCCAACTCCTCCCGAAACCTGTTCAACACCTTTTCCGGCTTTTTCTTCATTGCATAGATGCAGATATTTGTGTCCAGCATATAGGTCATAGGTCTTCCCGATCCTCCTGGACACCCTGATCTCGCCCGTCCTCAAAAATATCGCTGGTGAAGCTGTTCACACCGTCCATGAACGTCTGCCATAGGGACTCTTTGGGAACCAGAAGAACCGCGTCTCCGAGCTGCTGCACAATAACCTCGTCAGCATTAAAGCGGAACTTTTTCGGCAAGCGCACAGCTTGGCTTCTTCCGTTTTCAAAAATTTTTGCCGTCTCCATAATCGTCGCCTCCTCGTATAATATATATCATGGTATATATTATTTGTCAAGCATTATTTTCCCCATTTCACGCGACATTTATTCCCCGCTCACTCCGGGCCGGACGGACGGCGGCCTCCAGGAGAGGGTACATCTGTCTGCTCTCCCCTTCCCTAGTGGCCACCAGCTCCCGCATGGGCAACTCCATATTCCCAGGGCTGCTCCGGGCCGCTCTGCCGGCTACGAGCCACTTCCATGGGGAAAGAGGGCGCGTAGGCTGCTCTCCCCTTCCCTGGCGGCCATCAGCTCCCACATGGGCCTCCATATTCCCAGGGCTGCTCCAGGCCGGCAACCGCCCGGCCGGCAGCCTTCATGTTGGGGCCGCTGATCCATAGCCCCTACAAATACACATTTTTCTCCAGTGTCATGTTACCATAGATAATCCAGACTACCAACTTGTCGTGAAAGATAACCGTATAACGGTTTACCCGTTCACGCATAGCGCAAACGGGTAAACCGTTATAAAAGGACACACCACAGGCCGTCTCGCCTATGGTGTGTCCTTTGTCGTGCCTCACAACGCAAACGCCGCCTCCTCATTCTGCCGCAGCGTCCTCCAAAAATCTCGTTGTCATCACAACTGCCTCGGCCCGTATAGCCTTGCCCTTGGGATCAGTAATTCTTTAGAATATCAACTCTACTTCTTCAATAGTCACTGGGTCAGATGAATAGTTTTTAATCATAAAATAATAATATCCTGCTTCCGGCATAGTCGCTGCTCGAGAGTAAGTTAACACATTACTATACCAGGAATCAGTAAGGCTCAGATTTTCGCTTGCATCATAGTTAGATCTATAAATGGCATTATACATACGAGCTTTCCGATCCAACCACACCACGAAATCATATCGTACATCGGCCAACATGTTAAATGCTTGACCGTTAGCTTTGGTTAATTTCACTTCTTCGCCATTGTCAAGTACTATCCCTTCCCATTTTACACGCGAATCGCTACCAGGGATAGTCCCTGTTTCGACTATTTCTCCATCTTTGTTATACACCGTATAGTAAAATTCTGTTATTTTTTCTTGAGGAGCTTCCTGCTCAGTATATGCAAGAGCTGAAACGCTGGTCAATGTAATAGCTAAGATCGTAAGCATACTAACGAGAATTTTACGCATTTTCTTCATTTTGCACATTCCTTTCTGTTTCCATATCTATTCTTCCTGCTTTTACTGCAACCGGATCTGATGCCACGCACAAAATATAGATATAAACTGTACCGGAATGATTGACCTCTACTTGATACTCACCCCCAATCTCTTCTTGATATATTTTGGGATGATACATTATGCCATCTTTTATGTACCCAATAGCAATTGCTTGGTCTGATTTATTTTGTGGTAAATACTTCTCAAACAGCCAAGTAATCCTATCCCCTGGGCTACAATCCCACCCCTTTCCATCTTCTTTTGTAAGTATGGCAACTGCTCCGTTCTCTCCTATAAACTCTGGTGTTATACCGTCATCCGTTGCTACTTCAGTTATTGAAACCCCAGGAAACACAGTACTATCAACCGTTGCAAAAACAATATCATTAGGTGGTATCGACAAACTAATATTATTATCGTCTTCTACTTCTTGAAAGCAATTTGACGAATTATTACTAATTACTTCATACTTTCCATACTCTTCTATCCCTATTCTATCTCGATTCTCATCAGTAATTAGACTTACTTTAGGGCCCTCATCTTCCATAAACTCTTGATCCATAGAAAAAATTGCTATTAGGATTGCAGCAACTAACAACAAAATTACAGGAATTATAACTCTGTATTTCTTCCTCGCCATATACACCCTCCTTTCTTGCTTATCATTATTATTTTATGCGGTATTCCTTTTACTAAACTGCCCAAAAATCAAGGTATTGCAATGTGGTGGCGCGAATATTTGCGAAAGGGATTTGCGCACGAAGCTCCATAAAACTGCGAAAGCGTATGTGCAATTGAGATCTTTGCTGTCATTTCAAGAAAAAATAGCTGACTAAAAGGGATAACTACATTTTATGTTACTATTATCATGAGATTCTGTCAATCGTTTTTCATCGTATTACACTATTTATTCCCCGCTCACTCCGGGCCGGACGGACGGCGGCCGGCCGCCTCCAGGAGAGGGTACATCCGTCTGCTCTCCCCTTCCCTGGCGGCCACCCAGCTCCCACATGGGCAACTTCATATTCCCCTGGCCACTCCGGGCCGCTCTGCCGGCTACGAGCCACCTCCAGGGGGAAGAGGGCACCGTCGGTTGCTCTCTCCTCTCCTGGTGGCCACTAGCTTCTCAGGGCAGCTCTGCTTTTCCTCCCTGGCCACTCTGAGCTGCCTCCTGTAAACAGATGGTGTCAGCTCTTCTGGTCGCTTCCTGAATCATGTTCCCCGGTCGGCAGATAGCGGTAGAGCACATATTTCCCGCTTGGAGCATCAAGGCTTTCTCCGCCACGGCCCGTTGCATCAAGAAGCAAGTCTTCAAAACCGGCTCCATCAAGTGTAGCGATGGAATACAGCTTACCATACAGCACTATACCTTCCTCGCCATCATCGTCTCCATAGTCTATCCAAACCCGTTCAAAGTGCATTTTATCTATGTCCGCCTGTGTTAGCTGCTCATTTGAGCACGGGTTATAGGTTTTGTTTTGCTTCTCTTCCTTTTTCCTCTGCTCCGTGAATACCGAAAGAATCTCCCCACTGCGATTCCGCAGAACTAACGCATCCAGGTCATCATCAATCGGCTCAAACCACAGGGTCACTTCGTCATATTCCCTTACAATGCCATATTCGATCTTAAACTTTTTCATGGTAGTATTCCCCTTCCCTGAATGTTGTCTCTGTCCGGCCCCTGGCACGGCCCCTATCTCTCTCTTGGATTCTAGCAATTACTTTTTCCGCTGCGCGTAACGCTCTGATCCGTTCCTGTGCCTCCGCCAATTCATTCTTTAGCTGCCCCACTTCCCTTTCTTTTTCCTTTATCAGCTCTTCAACCTTCTCCGGCGGTATGTCTGTTCTAATCTTCATCTGTTCAAGCCATTGTTTAGCCTGATAAAGTTTCGACAATTCACTTTGGTATTTTGTCTTAAAACCTCGCTTAAATAGCGGGTTTTGCTTTTGGTATGCCTGGGCAACTGTCTCATATTTTTGGTAATCTCTCAAATATTTCTCTGCTTCCCTATAGTGGCCAATTTTCTGCTCCAGCGAATCTATCAAGTCCGATATACTATCGCACTTTTTTTCCAAGTCGTCTGCGCTCTCCCCGAACTGATTTGGTGCCTTAATTCCCTCAATTCTGACAACTCTAAGTGCTGTTACAATTTCTTTTGTCGCAGCTAGATATACTTTTCTTCCTATCCAATTTTCAGATTGGGTAGATGCTCCATGTCCATGCTCATATGTCCTTTTTTCTTTCTGGTTTCCCTTGAAGCGTTCGCGCTCTTCTTCCTTCTCCTTAATTTCCTCATTGATCTTGCGCAAATGCTCATTGATAACTTCGAACTTTCTGTTCTCCTCACCCCGCATAGATGCTGCTCCACGCCGTTCCATATTTGTCGCAGCAACACCCATATGTTGAGTCGGAATTTCAAATATTCCTTGGTCTTTATAGCTTCTATGATCTACTCGCACATCCAGCGATTTTGCCATCAATTCAGCGTTAATCGCGTCAGCTAATTTGCTACGGATTAGATTCATAAACTCTGAGCTATTCCACAAAGTAATCGTTGGATTCTGTCTATCATATTTACTCTTTTTAGGATTATTTTTCCCTTTTACTCTTGCATACTCTTTGTATCTTAGATCGTGCTCTGCTTCCCATTTTGTAAGATAAACTGGACGGGCAGATACTTTCCCATTTTTAAAATAAGGTAACTGTTTTTCCCATTCATCAGTTCCTTGTTCTTTTAACTCTTTTGCGGTAAATCCTCGTTCTACTCCTTCTCTATTTTTGCAAAGATAAACTTTCTCCATCTTTGATTCCCATTTCCCATTTTTATCTATCGGCCTCATGGTCAATAATATATGGCAATGTGGATTTCCGTCTCCCTTATCATGTATGGCAAAATCAGCACACATTCCAATATTGACAAAGTTTTCATGCACAAAGGCTCTCACAAAATCTATCTGTTCTTCTGTCGATAGCTCGACTGGTAAGGCTATTTCAAATTCTCTCGCTAGTCTTGCTGCTGTATCACGTTCTGCCTGCTCTATATTGTTCCAAAAGATTGCTCTATCCTTCCATTCCTCTGGAGCATTTTCACATAACATGATTTCCTTATATACGATCCCTTTTTTCTTTCTATAGTCATGCGTTACTCCATCATAAGAGTTTGTGATCTTTTCACCACTGCGATAAGCTGCTGCGGCAACCGCAGACCGCCCTTGCCCTCTACTGATAACCTGACAGTGGCAATGATAGATTGCCATATAACTCTCCTATCCGAGAAATAGATTGCTGGTGAGCAATCTATAATCATAGCTTGCCTCCGGCAAGGCTCCCGGCAGGGCGCACGACCATCCAAAGGATGGTCAGTAAGTGCGCCCTTTGGGATATTGCCGCCTCGATACTGCTCATATTATAGTTCACATTCTTCTCTACTGTCAACGTATTATGTAATATTGCTCCTTTTCTTGGCGGCAAAATCACACGTTTTGTAAAAAATAAGGATACGCTGTAGCGTATCCTTATTTTGAGCGAAACGTCTATACAGAGATTGAATCTTCACATCATCTGTGCTAGACTAATGGAATAACTTATTATTAAGGAGAATTACTATGGCTGAACGCAAAAGCGAACAGGAAAGAATTAAACAAATTGACCAGCAGTTGGCCGAGCTCAAAGCCAAACGTAGAGCCCTTGCTGTTATGGCCAAGAAGAAGGAACGTGCTGCAAGAACACGGAGACTTATCCAGATCGGGGCATTAAGCGAAAAATATCTAGACTGCTACAATATCTCGGTTGAAAATTATGAGATACTGATATCTCGGATTGTAAACCTACCTGCTGTGAAAGAACTCCTAAATACCTAGATATGCTTGGAGTGCTTTAAAAACAATCTCTCCCATTGACCGGCCTTGCTGAGCAGCAGCATTTTTTAAGCTACTATATTCCAAGTCAGGAATGTCCAAAACCATATCAACCGCTGACCGAACCAGCGCAGATTTATCTTTCTCCTTTTTTCCTCGCCCAGTCTGCTCCTCTATCCTCACGAGCTCTTCTTCGTAGAAGTATATCGTAGTCTGAATCTTCTTCTGCTCACTGGTTTCTTTTTTCCTTCCGCGCTTAGGAGCTTCCACAACACTACTATCTGCTTCTTCTGGCCCTACACTATTCGCAGCAGAAATGAATCTCTGTGCAGCGGCTTTGGGATCAAATTTCTTGGTCATATTACTTCTCCTCTTTTAGATACTCCTCAACAAAGATATCATAATCTTTGGTTACGTTATTCTCCATTTTCTTGTCATAGGTAAACAGATCTTTACGCTCTGCCTGGGCCTTTTCAACAGAGACACTGCATCGGATAAAAGTTTTGAATACTTGTGTATCAATCGCATTACTCAGCTCTTCTGTCAGTTCCCTAATGTCCTTACTGATCGTTGTTCTCGGATCACATTTTGTCATCAGAATTCCAGCTATTTTTAAGGCTGGGTTGCAATATTTTCTTACCGTCGCAATAGTGGAAAATAACTGCATAATGCCACTCGCTGCAAAGATGCTCGGTGTCGTTGGAATGATAACTTCATCTGCTGCTGTAAAGGCATTGATCGTCATAATTCCGAGGCTCGGCGGTGTGTCTAGAATGAGATAATCATAATCGCCTAATATCGGTTCTATACTTTCCTTCAGCCGATACTCTTTTCCGGTTGCTGTAAACTCAAGGTCTGCTTGCGCCAGTAAAATGTTGGCCGGTATAAGATCAAATGCTTCCATTTTCTGCACAGTCTCTCTCACCTGTGCCTTTGACTTTAGAATATCATAAATAGTCGGTCTGGATTGATTGTCCGCTCCTATACTCTCAGATAGATTTCCTTGTGGGTCTAGGTCAATCGCCAAGACCTTGTATCCCCGTATCGCAAGCCCTGCTGCTATAGCTCCTGTTGAGGTGGTTTTTGCTACACCACCTTTTTGATTGGAGATTGCGACTACTTTGCATTTGCCCATGGTTTCCTCCTCCTAGACATTTTGATGTTATAGTATCTTAATGTTAATCTATTGTCGGATAAAATTATAACGCTATAATTTTATAACGTCAAGACATCAAAATATTTTAGTGTCTAATTCGATGCAATTTTCTTTAGTTCTAAAATATTATAATATTTTAATCCTTTGACCTCTAAATACTAAAGTATTAAAACACTTTAGTATTTAGAGGTCTTATCTTATTTGCCCAGTATGGTCACTCCTCCTGTACGCGGCAGGCTCCGATGTACTTGTAGCCCTGGATGGAAGCCAGGCTCTCCAGGAGCCGGCTGGCTTCGCCGTTATGGCTGGTGCCTAGGTAGGTGCTGTTTTCCCCCATCCAGAGAATGTCATCCGTCATGGGGAGGGTGATGCAGCTCTCGTTGACCTCGCCCTGCTTCTCCATGTGGTAGGTGATGTTGATATACTTCCTCTGCGTCCTTACTCACTAAGCCGTCACAATACAACCCCCCGCTCTTCCATGCGCAAGCCATGCACCACAGGAAGTTGTGCATCATGTCTGCAAAAGCCTCGTCTTCCATGTAGTATTTCAGCTTATCGGCATTATCCAGCCCGACAGAGAGGTCACCATATTCGATGTCTCCGTCTGCGATGCCAAGGGACAGCCAGCGGTTCAGGATGGTCTCGTCGTTGATGTTTCGGGCGATGAATTCCATTGCCTTCAACATTTTGATGCGCGCGATCGTGTTCATGCTACTATCCTTTCTCCCCGTAAGCCCGGTAGGTCAGGCTTGCTTTGCTATTTGTTCTTCACAAAATTATAATACCATAATTTCATGGCATTAAAATATTAAAATATTTTAATCGTTAATAATGCCAAGTATCAGCCTGGCCCTTCGCAGAGCTGCCGGCGTCCGTTGGGTCTGCCAGGCTCTTTCACTGGGGGCCCAGTGGAATCCGTTGGCCTTTAGCTGGGCTCGGAGGGTTTCGTCTGGCTTATCATCGAAGATGATCTGCACCCGGTTGATTTCTTCGTTTGTCATAAGTACCCCGCCGGCAAACGGGATCTCGACGTGTTCCATGCCATCCACCCTCCGGAGCTGCTCGATGCGCTTCTTCAGTCGGCTGATTTCAGCGTTCCGGTTGGACAGTTGGAAGGCGGGAACCGGGCGCAAGGCTTCACGCAGTCCTGCCAGTCCTACGTCGATTTTGGCCGCACCTTCGTCGCTGATGCCCTCGAAGCCCTTGACCGTTTTGTTCTTGCGGTAGTAGGTATTCAGCGCCTTATCCCGCTCCTGGGCGGCCTGGAGAGTAACCAGCTTCTTTTCCAACTTCTCCAGGGCCTCCGGATCGTCGCCGCTGATAGCCGTGTTCTCGCGGACGGCATCTGCCCTGCTCCGGAGGTAGTCGGCTTTGCGGTCGTTTTCAACACTGGCACCTATGAGCTTCCAGGAACGTTCCTGCGCCCTTCTCTGGGGGATTCCTCGGGCCCCAGAAAGAATGGGTTGCCCCGCAGGAATACCCCTCACAGCGTCTTCAGATCGGCGGAAGGCATCAGCTGCTTTGCCGGCGGCCTTCTGGGCCCGCTCCTCCAGGCGGTCGGCCCGGGCTTCTCTGCGCTCCTCGTAGTCTTGGCGTCCTATTGACATGAATTTACCCTCCAATCAGTTATGCGTAGCCTCGAAGTTTTCAATGGCCCATTTGTTTCCAGTAGCATAGACGGCCTTCCGTGTCCGCTCGGCCGGGCTCTCGCCTCGGGGCATGGCCGCCAAGGCTTCCATCATGCCGCAGTCCGGGCAGATGTACGTCTTATTATCTCGGCGGGAAAGCGCCGGCGGCGCTGTGTATCGCTGCCCGCAGATGGGGCAGGTACGCGTGATCTTCTCGCTCATGGTTTTATTCATCCTTTCTGCCCTGCCATCATCAGGCCGGGTAGGGCGGCCCCCGGCGACGGGCCTCCGGCCCGTTTCGGCTAAATATTTTAGTATTTTAATTTCTAAATATTATAAATTTAAAGCACTAATCAATTTGATAGTAAACTCCAGCGTCGTACCCGTGTGCCTCCAGATAGTCCTTAGTAGCCTCTGCTGCGGCTGTCCGACTGTTCCCCTGTCCCGTTCCGGGGACAGGGAAGATATAGCTGCCGAAGCTGCTCCAGAAGGAGCAACTTCCGCCGGCCGCAACCGCAGCAGCCTCGACCATTTTCCGGTTCCAGCCCTGTAGACAGATGGTGGGGGCGTCAAAGTTGCAGGTGCCTCCATCATCCGTCCCTTGATGTTCCAGGCCGTAGGCAAAGGCAGCCTTTAAATCCTCGGCCAGCTTCTTATAGCGGCCTTTGAGTTCTACGCCGGAATGGGCTAACTTGAAAAAACGAAATGTTGCCAGAGCCACTTCTTCTTCGTTGGTGATTGCCGACACAATTTCTTCTCCGTTCTGATCCAGTAGCATCGTTTCATACCTTCCATCAGGCAAGCGGGCTGTGCTTAGGAGTCCCAGTTGTCCATTCTTCAGCCAAATTCTTTCTTGCTGAATCCTTTCAATCTTCATAATGCTATCGACTTCCTTTCTATATTTAATATTATAATATTTTAATCCTTTAATGTCAAGATATTTTAATATTAAATTTAGCATCAAAGACTATTTGATAGATTCCGTGCTCATTGCAGAAAGAGGCTAAGAAACTGCCAACCAGCTATCCCTGATCAAAAAAGCAGACGAGCTTCCATGGAGG
>OCHB01000997.1_pt1 | contig 23838 bp, 17 predicted proteins | sample 1538731 | NCBI WGS metagenome assembly OCHB01 (sample SAMN04571721, study PRJEB22368) | human gut metagenome | biome: human gut; material: stool | host: Homo sapiens | place: Luxembourg | collected 2012-09-20 | reverse complement strand
TGCCTTTTGTCGATCTTGCTTATTTGCGTAAAAGTGATTTGCACGACAATGTGATTACTTACCGCAGGCGGAAGACCGGGCGCCCTTTGTCAGTGACTTTGACTCCGGAAGCGATGGCTATATTAAAGAGGTATATGAATCGTGATACGTCATCTCCTTATTTATTTCCGTTATTAAATAGTCGGGAAGGGACGAAGGAGGCTTATCATGAATACCAGTTGGCACTCCGCAATTTCAATAGACAACTGATGTTGCTAGGTGAAATGTTAGGACTGGGGGATAAACTTAGTTCGTATACTGCCCGCCATACATGGGCAACGACAGCTTACTATTGTGAAATTCACCCGGGCGTTATTTCTGAAGCTATGGGACACTCTTCGATCACAGTGACCGAGACGTATCTCAAACCTTTCCGGAATAAGAAAATAGATGAAGCCAATAAAAAGGTGGTGGATTTTATAAAGCGCTCAATTCCAATAGCAATGTGTTGAATTTAAGCCTGTTACTTCATAGGTAACGGAGCTAAACAGCGTTGCAAAGATGGAGATATTTTGGAAAACATGCAAACAAAAAAGATATTTTTTCTGATAAACTACTAAAAAAAGAGAAATAACACGATAAAACGGCGGATTTCTTTTTATTAGACCTTTATAACCTTCTAATTATATTCAAAGATTTCCCTCCCCTCTGCCTCCTCTTTGAAGCAGGGGTAAATAAGTTTCATTACTAAATCATACAGTTTTTCATAAAGAAGGCTTCACGAGAGCCAGGACAAAGGTTTGCCCGTTACCTATGAAGTAACGGGCAAAAAGTATTGGGAGTAAGTTTCTTGTTCATCCTCTATGGAGCATGGACACAGGTAAAACAAAAAAAGAAAAGGAGGTTACACTAAAAATGAATGGGGACAACACATGGGATTATTGAATCGACATCGAGAGATTATATTTTTATTATTTAATTTATAAATTAAAAGTTTTTTTATTATGAACAAAAAGTTTTTAAATGCAGTCCTGTTTGGAGCGTTATTAGCGTCTTCGACGGGCACATTTACATCTTGTAAAGACTACGATGACGACATCAATGGTCTGAGCGAACGTGTGGATGCAGTCGAAAAAACATTAGCTGACTTGAATACCAAGTTCGGAGCATTGGCTTATGTGAAATCGGTATCCTTTGCTAATGGTGTATTGACAGTAACAGATCAATCGGGGACTCCTACTACTTATACGATCCCTGATAACGATACGAATACTACGTACACTTTGGATGTATCTCAGGATGGTAATAAAGCTACTATTACTTTGACCGATGACAAAGGTAATAAACAGACTAAGACTATTACTTTTACAGATACTGACACTGATACCAAGTTTGATGCTACCAAATTGACTGTTGGTGAAGATGGCGTTGTAAAATATGACGGTGTTGCTACCGGGGTTACAATACCTAAGCAAGGTACGCTGACTATCACAGAAATGACTACAGATGGCGTAACTTATGGCTGGGCTATTAAATATGGTAATGCAGAACCTGTTAATTTGATGATCTGTGATGTGTTGCCTATTACAAGCTTTGGCTTCGAACCGGATGCTTATCTGGGAGGCGTTCCTTCAATGAAGGCTTTGAAAGTCGTTTACAAAGCTTGGGGTGAAACCACTAGCTGTAATCCGGCTACTGCTACTGGTGAAGTATGGGAAAAAGCTACTACAAATTCTTATGTTCGTCCGGTTATTGCGGGTACTTATTATCTGAATCCGTCAAGTGCAACTAAAGAACAGATTAAGAAGATCACTGTACTTTCTGCAGATAAAGAGTATATTAATAAAACTAGAGCAGCTGCTTCTAATCCGGAAGTTGAAAGCTATGAAGTAAAAGACGGTGTTTTGACTGTTTACTTCAAGGCTACTACTGAGTTGATTGAAGCTATCTCAAGTTCTAAGATTACTGTTTTGGCTATCCGTGTAGAAACAGAAGCTGGTAATACAATTACTGATGAGTATAGAGCTATCTACGCAACAGATTATGAAAGCGTGATTTTGGGTGACAAGGCTAAAAAAGCTGCAGCTGCTGCACAACATCACTTGTATGGAACAACCTCTGGTAAGGCAGATGATGCTATCAAGGCTGACGCAGACTATGAAGTTGCTTATAACTCAACTACCGGTATCGATCTTGCTGACAAAGTTATCACTTGTTATGATGACGTGGCTGCTAATAAAACAGATTTGACTATGTCTGCTGCGGAACTGGCAAAATTAGGCTTGAAGTATGATTTCCATTTGTGTGCTTATATTGATGGTACTAATCAGACTAACCAAAGTGATTTCGCTAGATTGACAGGTTCGGTTTTGTATCCGAAATTGTTTAATGAAACAGCTACTCCGTATGCTGCCGTAGGTCGTCAGCCATTGGTACGTGTTCAGCTGTTGGATACGAAAGCTAATAATAAAGTGGTCAGCACAGGTTGGATTAAAGTGATGATCACTAAAGATAAGGCTCCTGCTATTGACGCTCCGTTCACATTTGATCCATTCACTAACCAATGTGATGATAAAGTATTCGCATTGACAGTTGAACAAATGAATGTGAAGGTTTATAACAAGTTGGGTATGGACTATAAGATGTTCAAGACTATCTATGAAGCTGCCAATCCGTTGTATACCGGCGATGGTGTGGTTACTGAGGTTGCCGATGCTGGAGAAGTTACACAAACTGACTTGTTGAAGTGGACTATTTCTCAGGCCGATATGAAGTTAGCTTTGGCGAAGACTTCTGATGTTGGCTCATTGAAGGCTGTTGTAACTTACAAACCGAAAGCTGGTTATGAAGATTCTTACAGCGATGTAACTATCACATTGTCTACTAAGGTTAATGCAATTGCCGCTGTTACAATTCCTGCTTCTAACAAGATCGCTGAATACTGGGATGCTAATAAGACTTACGTTCGTCTGAATGTAGTTGTTCCGGGTACTCTGACTGATGACTGTGCATTTGCAGTTGACTTGGATAACACATTTGAAGGAAACAAACCTATTATCACAGGTGCTACTGCTTACAAGTATATTTTTGCATCTAAGAACGTAAATCGTAAAGAGAAAGGTTTGAGCGGTACTGAATATACATTATCAGTTAGTGATGATGGCTTGACATTGAAAGCTACTGCCGGTGCTGCGACTCAAAATGTAGCAGTGATTGATGCTGATGGTGTAGTCACTTATCAAAATACAGACTTTGCAAAAGACCTGTTGAATATTGCAAGTCACAACTCAGTTCCATCTGCCGGATTCTATGCTTGGATTAACATTAAAGCAACTACCGGTGAATGTGCATTAGAGTTGCCTATCACTAACGGTGAATATATGGCTTACTTCTTGCGTCCGATTGATGTAATTGCCGGTGAAGGTAAGTTCCAAGATGCTGTTGATAATGGTTCTACAGTTAATATGCTCGACCTGTTGAGCTTCTCTGATTGGAGAAACCAAGCATTCAGCACAACAGTAAAAGCTAACTACTTCGGTTATTATGGAATCGAGCTAATTACAGTTGATATACCTAATATTACTACTGACTTGAATGGTAACGATATCAATTCTAAGAAGTTGTCTGAGGTTACTTCACAACTGGTAATTACTCAAACTGGTACTACGGTTAATCCTATTCCTGCAGCTCCTGCTAAGGATACTTATGGTACCGTTACATATACAAACAATGGTAACGCTGTCGGTGCATTCAACTTGAGATTACCTGTTACTGTCACTTACAAGTGGGGTACAGTTAAGTCTTATGTGATTATCCCGGTTGAAAAGACATTAGGTAACTAATTCTTTTTGAACTTAAATATAATGAAGCGCTTCTCTCTAATGAGAGGCGCTTTATGTTTAATGTAAATTAATCTATTATGAGCATTAGAAGAAAACTGTTGATAGGTATAATGGCTATCAGTGTATTGCCAATTTCCGCCCAGGAACAGCGTATCAAGGAACCTGAAAAGATTTCTTTCAAACCTCATTGGTTCATTCAAGCACAAATAGGAGCAGCCCATACCGTAGGTGAAGCAAAATTCACTGATCTTATTTCTCCGGCAGCAGCTCTTAATGTCGGTTATAAGTTTGCTCCCGCATTCGGTGCACGTGTTGGTGTAAGTGGCTGGCAGGCAAAGGGGGGATGGGTGAATCCGCAACAGACCTACCAATATAAATATCTGCAAGGAAATGTAGACATCATGGCGGATCTCAGTACTTTGTTCTGTGGTTTCAATCCGAAGCGTGTGTTCAATGGCTATCTTTTTGCCGGAGCAGGGCTGAACCGTGGTTTTGACAATGACGAAGCAAATGCGCTCGATACCCGTACTTATGAGATGGAATATCTCTGGCAGGAAGGTAAGTTTCTCGTTGCCGGACGTTTCGGTCTTGGTTGCGACCTTCGTTTGAATGACCGCTTGTCTATTAACATCGAAGCGAATGCCAACGCCTTGTCTGATAAGTTCAACTCCAAGAAGGCCGGTAACTGTGACTGGCAACTGAATGCCCTTGTCGGTGTAAGTATCAGACTGGGTAAAAGCTACACTAAAACCGCTCCGGTCTATTACGAACCGGAACCGGTAGTGACGGAACAGCCCAAACCGATTCCTGTAGCAGAAAAGCCGCAACCCAAAAAGGAAGTGGTGATTGAACCGATGAAGCAGAATATTTTCTTTGCCATAAACTCTGCAAAGATTCAGGACGATCAGCAAGCCAAGATTGCTTCTCTGGTAGAATATTTAGAGAAGAATGCTACTGCTAAAGTGAGCGTGACAGGATATGCAGACAAAGGAACTGGTAATGCCAGAATCAACAGCAAATTATCGGAAAAACGTGCGAATAATGTAGTGGAAGCTTTGAAAGCAAAAGGTATTGCTGCCGATAGAATTACAGTTGCTTATAAAGGTGATACTGTTCAGCCATATAATACTCCTGAAGAAAATCGGGTAAGTATCTGTATTGCTGAGTAAATATGGCACACAAAGGCTATTAAGAATTTAAAATTCCCCTATTTCTCATGAGAGAGTTTTCCCCACTTCTTTATATATATCATTTATATAAGGCGTTCTCTCTGAGAATCTTAAGAGGTCCGTACTTGTGAAAGTCCGTACTTCTGCAATAATAACCCTTTCTTCACTTAAATGTGAAGATTACATTGGGGAATAGTTGGAAAGGTGGTGCTTGCGAAAGTACTCCTTTCTCTTACCTATTTCCTGTTGGAGGATGTCTCCCTTTTTCCCACGGACATCCTCTTTTATACAAAAAGGCGACTCATACTGAATGGGCCGCCTTTTCTGTTATTTAATCTCGATTTCCTCCTTCATATCGATTTCCTCTCCATGTGTATCGTAGAACACATATTGCAGGAAAGCGAGTTTCTGACTTGGAATGATCTTGATACCGAATCCGTATTTCATCTGCCACTTCCGTCTGAGGGAAACGAGTCCCTGATTGATGAAGGCGGCGACATACGGATGGACGTGTAACGAGAATTTCTTTACCTTCAGTTTGTTGACCAGATAATCAATTTTACTCTCTAAAGTGTCCGTAAAGAGAATGGACGATTTGATAGTACCTTTTCCGAAGCAGGTAGGGCAGATTTCGGTCGTGTTGACGTCCATTGCCGGACGCACGCGTTGGCGTGTAATCTGCATCAGCCCGAATTTGCTGAGCGGCAGAATATTATGCCGTGCCCTGTCTTTCTGCATGTTGGCACACATTCGTTCATAAAGCTTCTGACGGTTTTCGGCTTCATTCATATCGATGAAGTCCACGACGATGATACCACCCATATCTCTTAATCGCAGTTGGCGAGCCAGTTCGTCGGCGGCTCCCAGATTTACTTCGAGTGCGTTACCTTCCTGCCCGTTGGCATTCTTGGTGCGGTTACCGCTGTTCACGTCTACTACGTGAAGCGCCTCAGTGTGCTCAATAATCAGATAGGCACCACTCTTGTAAGAGACTGTTTTACCAAACGATGATTTAATCTGCTTGGTGATACCGAAATTGTCGTAAATGGGAAGCTGGCCTTTGTACAGTTTCACGATGTTTGCCCGGTCGGGTGCGATCAGTGTCACGTAGTCTTTGATTTCATTGTACACAGCCTCGTCGTTGACGTGAATATTCTCAAAAGAAGGGTTGAAGAGGTCGCGCAACAAACCTACGGCGCGGCTGGTCTCTTCATAAATCAACGTCGGATACTTGGTGGCTTTCTGTACTTTCGCCATTGCATCTTCCCAATGCTTGATCAGGACTTTAAGCTCTCCGTCGAGTTCGGCCACGCGTTTGCCTTCGGCCACTGTGCGGACAATCACACCGAAGTTTTTCGGTTTGATGCTCATCAACAGTTGTTTCAGGCGGGCACGTTCTTCGCTCGATTTAATCTTTTGCGAAACGGAAACCTTATCATTAAAAGGGATCAGTACCAGATAGCGTCCGGCAAACGAAATTTCGGACGTCAGTCGCGGTCCCTTGGTAGAGATAGGCTCCTTAACGATTTGCACCACCACTTCTTGTCCGACCTTTAATGTATTGGCCACTGTGCCATCCTTGTCCAGGTCAGGAAGTAGGGTTGCTTTACTGATGGAGTTCAGCTTCTTTTTGTCGCTTAAAGTCTGCTTTACAAACTTTTCGAGTGAGTTAAATTGAGGACCCAAGTCTAAATAATGAAGGAAAGCGTCTTTCTCGTAACCGACGTCTACAAAGCATGCATTCAGTCCGGGCATCAATTTCTTGATACGTCCCAAATACATATTGCCCACTGAGAAAGAAATGTTTCTTCCTTCGCTTTGAAGTTCCACCAGACTCTTGTCTTCGAGAAGGGCGATGGAGACCTCTTTGGGCTGTACGTCTATTACAATTTCACTTGTCACTGTTTTGCTTTCTTATTATTGATTGAATCTCATTTATATGAACAACTTTTTTGACAAAATGTTCATTTAGGGTTAGCTACTTAAACAAAGAACAAACTTGAAAGACATGTAGCTTCGCAAGTTTGTTCTTTATTCTGTTTGATCAGACTTAAAAATTATTTTTTGCTTTTATGTCTGTTCTTTCTTAGTCTTTTTTTACGCTTGTGCGTAGACATTTTATGTCTTTTTTTCTTTTTTCCGCTTGGCATAGCTTCACATTTTATGGGTTAATACTCTTGTTTATTATTTCTTTACTGAAATTGTAAATGTCTTAGCCGGTTTGAAAGCCGGAATGTTGTGCTCCGGAATAATGATCGTAGTGTTTTTAGAAATGTTACGAGCAGTTTTCTGTGCTCTTTTCTTTACTACGAAACTACCAAACCCACGCAGGTATACGTTCTCATCATTAGACAGTGAATCCTTTACTGCATCCATAAATGCCTCAACTGTTGTAAGAACTGTCTGCTTATCAATCCCAGTTTTCTTTGTAATCTCGTTTACAATATCTGCTTTAGTCATTTTTCCTTAAAAAAAATATTATTACTAGGTTCTTGCTAATTTTTTGGACTGCAAATATATAGCTTTTTGGTCTCCTAAAAAAATATATTCTGCACATTTTTCTAAAAAAGTGGAGGCATTAAGTTTTCTTAGAGACAAAAGAGTTACTTTTGTACTGCTTTTGGATAGTATATACGAGATAAATGTTAGATGATAGATCGAAATCAGGAATGAATATTTTTAGTGAGGCTATAGTTGAATGGTATAAAGAATACAAGCGTGATTTGCCTTGGAGAGAATCGTCGGACCCGTATCGGATCTGGATATCGGAGATTATTCTCCAGCAGACACGGGTGGCGCAGGGATATGATTACTTTCTCCGGTTTATCAAACGTTTTCCTGATGTGAAGGCATTGGCAGACGCTGACGAGGATGAGGTGATGAAATACTGGCAGGGACTGGGATATTATTCTCGTGCCCGCAACCTGCATGCTGCGGCCAAAAGTATGAATGGAGTTTTTCCGGAAACATACCCCGAAGTGCTGGCGCTGAAAGGAGTAGGGGAGTATACGGCGGCAGCTATCTGTTCTTTTGCCTACGGTATGCCTTATGCGGTGGTAGACGGAAATGTGTATCGGGTACTTTCCCGTTATTTCGGCATTGATACTCCGATTGACTCGACGGAAGGAAAGAAACTGTTTGCTGCTCTGGCGGATGAAATGCTGGATAAGAAACAGCCGGCTCTTTATAATCAGGGTATTATGGACTTCGGAGCGATACAGTGTACTCCACAGTCACCCGATTGTTTGTTTTGCCCGTTGGCGGATAGTTGTTCGGCACTTTCAACAGGAAGGGTGACTCAGCTTCCGGTGAAACAACACAAGACAAAGACGACGAACCGTTACTTTAATTATATCTATGTACGTGCGGGCGCGCATACCTATATAAATAAGCGGACGGCAAACGATATATGGAAGAACTTGTTTGAACTGCCACTGATAGAAACTCCGGTTGCTTTGTCCGAAGAGGAGTTTCTTGCATTGCCGGAATTTAGGTCATTAATAGCATCGGGTGAGAATCCGGTGATACGCTTAGTCTGCCGGGGTGTGAAGCACGTGTTGTCACATCGGGTCATCTATGCCAACCTGTATGAAGTGGCTTTGCCCGAAGACACGAAGTCCTTCGCTAACTTTCAGAGAATACGATTGGAGGAATTGGACAAGTATGCGATTTCCAAGTTGGTGCAGACTTTAATTCAGGTAATAAGTAATAGGTAATAAGCTGCGCTATAAACCGAATGGTTAATACCTATTACCTATTACTTATTACCTACTTATTACTTAAAATACTTGCATACTATTGTTATTCTGTTTAATTTTGGCAGCAGATTTAAATAATAGAATCATAAACTTGATACATGTATGTCAGTAAATAAAGTGATATTGATAGGAAACGTAGGACAAGATCCTAGGGTGAAATATTTCGATACAGGTTCGGCAGTGGCAACTTTCCCTTTGGCTACTACTGATCGTGGCTATACATTGGCCAATGGAACCCAGATTCCCGAAAGAACGGAATGGCATAATATTGTTGCATCCAACCGTTTGGCTGAGATTGTGGACAAATATGTGCACAAAGGTGACAAACTGTATCTGGAGGGGAAAATAAGAACCCGTTCATATAGTGATCAGTCGGGCGCTATGCGTTATATCACTGAGATTTTTGTGGACAATATGGAAATGTTGTCTCCGAAAGGGGCTAATACAGGTGCGGGAGCTCCTCAACCATCTGCAACACAGGCTCAGCAGCCGCAGCAGATGCAACAGCCGCAACAACAGGCGCAGCCGTCACAGGCACAGCCGATACAAGATAATCCGGCAGATGACTTGCCGTTTTAGATACTGTGATAATGTGTCAATAGGCTGATGGCTGATTGGCACATTATCTTTTGTTTAACTAAAATACATACTCTTTGGACTCAGATGGTTATTTAAGCCAATTGGCTGAAATTTTCAACGGTATTACCGTAAACACTCCTTCAATCTCTGCTATTATCGCCATAGTACTGGCAGGTGTGCTCCTGCTTGCTTCCGGCTTTGCTTCGGCTTCTGAAATAGCTTTTTTCTCACTCTCTCCTTCGGACTTGAATGATATTGACGAACACAATCATCCTGCTGACGAAAAGATCAGCGCACTCCTTGGAGATTCCGAACGGCTTCTGGCTACGATACTGATCACTAACAATTTTGTGAATGTGACCATTATCATGCTCTGCAACTTCTTCTTCATGAATGTATTCGTGTTTCACTCTCCATTGGCGGAGTTCATTATACTGACTGTAATCCTGACTTTCCTGTTATTGTTGTTCGGAGAGATCATGCCGAAGATTTATTCAGCACAAAAGACATTGGCATTTTGCCGTTTCTCCGCTCCGGGCATCTATTTTCTGGAAAAACTGTTTCATCCGGTTGCTTCTATGCTGGTGCGTTCTACCACTTTTCTGAATAAGCACTTTGCCAAGAAGAATCATAATATTTCTGTGGATGAACTTTCTCATGCATTGGAATTGACGGACAAAGCTGAAATTTCTGAGGAAAATAATATTTTGGAAGGAATTATCCGCTTCGGTGGTGAGACTGTGAAAGAGGTGATGACATCCCGCCTTGATATGGTCGATCTGGATGTCCGTACCCCTTTCAAAGAAGTGATGCAGTGTATCATTGAAAATGCTTATTCACGCATTCCCATTTATTCCGGTTCGCGGGATAATATCAAGGGGATACTATATATCAAGGACCTTCTTCCCCATGTCAATAAGGGAGATAATTTCCGTTGGCAATCATTGATCCGCCCTGCTTATTTTGTGCCGGAGACGAAGATGATTGATGATCTGCTTCGTGATTTTCAAGCGAATAAGATACATATTGCCATTGTCGTGGATGAGTTTGGAGGTACTTCCGGACTGGTGACAATGGAGGATATTATCGAAGAAATCGTAGGCGAGATTCATGATGAATATGACGATGAAGAGCGCACGTATGTAGTACTGAACGATCATACATGGATATTTGAAGCAAAGACACAGTTGACTGACTTCTATAAGATTGCGAAAGTCGATGAAGATGAGTTTGAAAAGGTAGTAGGTGACGCTGATACGCTGGCGGGTATGTTGCTCGAAATAAAAGGTGAGTTTCCGGCATTGCATGAGAAGGTGACTTATCACAATTATGAGTTTGAGGTGCTGGAGATGGATAGCCGCCGTATTCTGAAGGTTAAGTTTACGATTCTTCCGAAGGAGACGGACGAGTCGGAGGGTAAGGAATGATGAGCAGATAAAGCCTGTTCGGGCGGAGAAACTATAATCGGAGAAGATATTATAAACCAAAAACGATGGGATTATTTCTGCAACATAAGACGGTTGATATGCAGTGGGCTGTCTGGAAGATGGAGGAATCTTTGGATACACTGTTTACTCTTCTGCCCGATGCCCGAAGAGTTTCTTGTGAGCAGGAAATGCAGCGTTTTACTTCAGATAGAAGGAAACTGGAATGGTTGTCTGTTCGTGTGCTGTTATATTCCATGTTGCAGGAAGATAAAGAGATAGGATATTCATCGGAAGGAAAGCCGCATTTGACAGACAATTCTTCTTTTATCAGTATTTCGCATACAAAGGGGTATGTAGCTGTGATACTTAGTTCCGTAGCTCCTGTAGGCATTGATATTGAGCAATATGGACAGCGTGTGAAAAGAGTGTACGATCGTTTTATCCGTTCCGACGAGCGAGTAGAACCTTATCAGGGAGATGAGACTTGGAGTATGCTGTTGCATTGGTCGGCAAAGGAGACAATCTTCAAATCAATGGAAAATGCTGACGCTGATCTTCGGAAACTTTGTTTATCACATTTCATTCCTCAGAGCGAAGGAGTATTCCAGGTGCGGGAGTATGCAACGGAACGGCAGCAATTGTTCACCGTCGGTTATCGTATTTGTCCGGACTTTGTTTTGACGTGGACTGTCACTATTTGAAGCATATTTGCATATTGATAAGCGGTGAATAATGAGTGGAATGGTCCATCAATTATTCACCGCTTATCTTTGGTTACTTATCTTTCTTGTTCAGTCTGTAGCTTAATGCTCCCGACGGACATTTACTGATCTGTGCAATTAGCTCTTCCGTTGTTGCATTCTCGATTTGTACCCACGGCCTCTCTTTCGGGTGGTAAACATTGGGTAACATCTTTACGCAGATTCCTGCATGCTGGCACATTTCCGGCTGCCATACAATGGTTAGTTCGCCATTGGTATATTCAACTTTTTTTCCCATATCTATACTTATTTAATGTGAATGCCACGCATTACAATTCTCTTCCATTCCGGATGTTTATGAATGTATCCGGCTACAAACGGACAAAGTGGAACTAAGCGTAAACCTTGTCGTTCAATATCCGCCAATGCCTTTTCTGCAAGCTGTGAACCGACTCCTCTTCCTCCAAGGGAAGCGGGGACTTCGGTATGTACAAGGTAGATTTCTCCATTGTTTGATTTGATATAGTCTATCTCGGCTATCTTGTCATCGATCTGAAATTCATACCGATGTTTCTCCTCATTATCGATTAATTTATAATCTTCTGCCATAATTTTACGTATTAAGTTTGATTATAATATAAACACTTGAGGATTGATTTTGTTTATAAAGGATTTTCCGCTTGCTTACAAGGTCATTGCCATCCGTCTTGTCTGTCAGCTATATGGACAACCGTTCTAACTGAACGGTGAAATGCCGCATCAAGGGGGCTTCCCAAGCGATGCGTACACCACGGGTGATCGTTTCTCTCCGTTCGAATACGTTTCTGAGGGCGGCAGCTATTACGTTCATGTGATTGTCCGTATATACCCTGCGAGGGATGGCAAGGCGAAGTAAATCAAGGCCGTTAAAGCGATTTTCGTGAGTGATAGGGTCACGGTCGGCAAGGATGTAACCAATCTCGCAGCCGCGTATGCCTGCCTCCAGATAAAGCTCGACGGTTAATGTCTGTGCGGGAAATTCTTCTTTCGGGACATGTGTCAGCACTTTGGAAGCGTCGACGAAAATAGCATGGCCGCCGGCAGGTCGTTGATAGGGGATTTTGTATTCGTCCAGTTTCTGGGCGAGGTATTCTACCTGTTTGATGCGTGTTTCCAGGTTATCAAATTCTGTGTTTTCGTCAAGACCGATAGCGAGAGCGTTCATGTCCCGTCCGTTCATGCCGCCGTAGGTTAAGTATCCTTCGTATTGCACGCAGAAACCTTTGGCGCCTTCATACCATTCTTTGCGTCGGGTGGCAATGAAACCGCCCATGTTGACTATGCCGTCTTTCTTGGCACTCATTGTCATACCGTCGGCAAGATCGAACATTTCACGGGTGATTTCTTTGATTGATTTGTCTTGATAACCTTCTTCACGCATCTTGATGAAGTAGGCATTCTCAGCAAAGCGGGCGGAGTCGAAAAGTACAGGTTTGTTGTATTTATCGGCGATTGCACGTACTTCACGCAGGTTTTGCATGGATACAGGTTGACCTCCTGCGGTATTGTTGGTAATGGTAACAATGATAAAAGGAATGCGGTCGGCATATTCGCTTAGTGCTTTCTCTAATTTGGCAGGGTCTACATTTCCTTTGAAGGGAATTTCCAGTTGAGTATTCTTTGCTTCGTCAATCGTACAGTCCAGTGCGATGGCGTGCCGTCCTTCGATATGTCCTTTGGTGGTATCGAAATGCGAGTTGCCGGGTACTATATTGCCTTCATGTACCAGATAAGAGAAAAGAACATTTTCTGCTGCCCGTCCTTGATGGGTAGGAATGATGTATTCGAATCCTGTTATTCTTGTAATGGTATCTTTTAGTTTGAAGAAGGAGGTGGCACCGGCATAACTTTCATCACCCAGCATCATGCCTGCCCATTGGCGGTCGCTCATGGCTCCCGTTCCGGAGTCGGTGATAAGATCAATATAAACTTGCTCTGATTTGAGTTGAAAGACGTTATAATGTGCTTCTTTAATCCATTGCTCGCGTTCTTCGCGGGTACTTTTTCTGATGGGTTCTACCATCTTGATTTTCCATGATTCAGCAAAAGGTAATTCCATTGTCCTCGATTTTAGATTTTTATCCGACTAAAATACTGAATATGTATGAGATGGACAAGTTTTTGATGACTTTTTGTAAGGATAGGGATGCGTAATTGTTTTTAAAGGGACATGGAAAGAGTAGATGGGACGGAGAGAAAATCTAGAAGGGAATGTGTAGAATCTAAGAGATGAGGTTTAAAAGTCAAGTTTGCTATCATTTAGTACTGTTATCCAAAGTGGAGTGATATGCTTATTAGAGTTTCTATGCACCTTCTTTCAAGTCATGCGGTTGATTGAGTGGACTTATGCGGTCGATCGTTTGTAATCGAGAGGTTGATTGAGGATAAACCAACGGTCTGTTTGGTGCAATTGAACGGTCTGTTTGGCTCAAACGGAGGGTCTGTTTGTGGTAATTAGAGCCTCTGTTTGAGTCAAACAATAAATACCTGATTTTTATTTTTCGATGAGAGTAAGGTCATCAATGCAGAAATATTTACCAGTATTCATTCCAAACTCGCCCGAGTCTGAAGAACTAGGAATAAGTGTGATTTTAGAAGCATCTTTAAGAGGGGTTAAATCAAACCATATCCATGTATTTACTGGTTTATCAGTATCAGTTTTGTAATCGGCAAGTTTAATTTTTGTTTCAGCAATTTTTTTCCCTTTATTGTCGTATCCTGTCGCAGTAACCTCATACCAATCTCCTTTTTTGAAAGGTCTTGCGTAACTGTCACCTTCCGTCATACCGATGTAGGCATTTTTACTAGTGGTTATCCATAGACCTTTAATGGAATATTGAGAGTCTATAATTGTCATAGAGGCTGTGGTATTTTCATCACTGTAGACACCTAAATATACTTCCCCGGTTTTTATATTTCCACAGTTGGGTTGACAATTTTGGAAGTGGCTAGTTTTGTTGGTGTAAGTGAAGCCTGCGAAGCTATACCCTTGTCCCCAGTCCGAGTAATAATGATCGAAGGTTACATAACTTTCAGGATCAGTGAATGTGTCTTTAAAATAGTATCCTGAAACTTCGGTACTAGTTGAAGTAAATTCACTCTCCGATTCCGTTAATTGGTTTTCGAAGCTGACAACCACTTCTTTTTTCTCATTTTCTCCTCCTTTATTATCATCACCACCTTTTACTTCATCATTCTCATCACTACATCCACAAAAAGCGAATACTGATACCAGTAAGAATAAAGATAACTTTTTCATTTTTGCTTTCATTTAAATTATTAATTGTTTTATTGATTAGTTCTCGAAATGTAAATCCTCTACTGTCATTACTTCCGTGGAAATTTCTCCCATCCAACCTACGTTTTGATTGACAGCTGTATATATTTTCACAAAATCAATTTTGTCTAATTCTACGTGATTCCCGTTTTGATCAACAGCCCAGTCTATTTTGAATTGGCTGAACTCCGATCTGTTGGGATGATTATCCGCATATCCCCAAGGATAACAGTACCCTACCCAAGTACCTCCTTCATTTATTGCATTGTCTTTCAAGCGTGTTCCGCGAAAAGTAATTTCATCTTCTTTTATCCAATTGGGATAGTAGGAATCCTGTTGATGGTAACTGTTGCGATAGACGAACCCTTCTCCTCCTTGATTGTCGGTCCAGCGGATATCACCATTGGCAGGTTGAGGACGATAATAGGTTATTTCGTAATTACGGGTTTCCGTATCTTTCCCATATTCGCTTCCTGCCAGTTCATACCATTCATCGTCCGGCAATCCATTGCCATTTTCATCTTTTGAGACTAAGACAATGCCCGGTTCGGCACTTCCTCCCAAAGCTCCCGTACCGGTATTCTGATTGTATGAGGCATTGCCTAAAATTCTGAAGTCATATTCGCCTTTACTATTACGGATTGACTGATGGAATCCGACTGTAATCGTTCCCCCGAATCCACCTAAAGAAATAACAGACTTCTTCTTTAATTTCTCTGTTGCACGTTCCAAAACCTGTTTGGCAGAGAAGCCGTCTTCGTAGGCGGAGGTTGTTGTATTAATGAACTGTCCGGGGGCAGGGATGTATTCGAATACTTTGTTGGCAAAGGCGGAAGGCGCATTCGGATCTTCCGGTGTATCGCCTGCCTCGTTCTGTGAAGCCTTGTCGCTAAATACTACTGTATTAGGATTTAAGCCGATATCATTTAGACGATATTGAAGTTGCCCTTGTTGGTTGAAGCAAAGGACATCTCCTTTGACTGTATAATTGTAAGCCTCCGTGATATACACATTCCCGCTGAAAGGATTCAGCTGAATGCTGAAAGGCGTTTGTATAGCCGTTCCGTCTGTGATAAAGTTATCCCGTATGACGGTTCCTGCATTCAGGTCAAATACTTTGATGACGGAATCTTTAGTCTGATAGTCGTAAGTATATAGATAAGCGATGGGGCCGTCGATGGCAAAACTCAGTACTTTTTCATCATACGTAGTGGCGACCGCATCCGTCCGGCTGTCGATTTTGACCAGATGATAGTCTCCGGCTTCAATGTCAGTTCCCCGTGTGACTACATACACGGCTTCTTCCAGCCCCGGAAGTATTTTTCCCGGATTCGGTCCGACTTCTATTTTCTTTGTCTCCTTGAAAGTCGTTATGTCAATCACTGATACGGTAGTGTCTACGCCCGGCCCCGAATAATCCAGTCCGCCGGAATTGGATACATACAATTTCCCGTTTTGTACGCAGATATCCTCCGCATTTCTTCCGACTGTGACAATCTCTTCGATCTCCAGAGAAGTGGTGTCAATCCTTGCGACTGTACCGTCATAGGAACATACATATGCCTTATCCTTATCAAACGCTATCGCACGGGGCTGACGTGAACTGCCATTGTCGCGCAATAGACTGATCTGCCGGATGGATTTGCCCGTAGGAAAGTCAATCACCTCTACGGTGCTCGACACACTGACCACCACATAAATCTTATTTCCATAGATCGCTATGTCATTGGCTGTATCTCCCAATCCCCGCTGATTGTTTGCACTAAAGTAGTTGTTCGTACATCTTTGCCGATTGAAAGAATAACGAGCGAGCGAACTATTATTCTGATTGAACAGTCCTTCGCTTAATATGTACATCTCCGCTGTTCCGGTTTCGAATACATCCCCATTGCTTTCGGGTACAATACTTGGCTTATCTTCCAGATCATCGCAAGCGATAAAGAAGAGTGGGAAAAGAAAAAAACACTTCCCCAACCGTAGCAACATATTATATAAAAGACTTTTCTGCATACCTAATACCTATTACTTATTACTTAATACCTATTACTTATTACCTAATACCTGACTCCTATCGTCACTCTTACCGATCTTCCCGGCATGGGGAAATTCTTAACGATCTCATAATTCCTGTTCATCAGATTCAGCACTTCCAGGTTGAGTGATGCTGTAACTTTCTGTATTTTGAAATCTCTGTAGGCAGAGATGCTGTGATCACTGTAACTGTCCAGGCGGTTGTCGCTGATGTTTTGTCCTAACATATACCGTTTTCCGGAGAAAAGGAATGAATAGGAAAGATTGAGCCATGGAGTTTCTATTCCGGCTTGTCCGGAAGCGGAGACGCGCGGGGTATAGGCTATCTGATGCTTGTACACTTTACCTTCCGGTGAGTTGGGATTGGAGTTGGTAACGTCCAGTGCCCGTTGGTAAGTATAGTTTCCGGAAAGGTTGATCCGTAGTTTATCCAGAGGCTGGAGGCTGAGGCTGGCAGTTGCATCTATCCCCTTGATATCCACTTTGCCCAGATTGACCATACTCCAGATGAATAAGTTCTTGGTAGGAGTGGCTACAATCTTGTCGGTCACTTTATTATGGTAGGCGTCTACGGTGGCCGAAAGATAAGGTATAAAGTTGTTGATGGCTTTACTATAAGTAATACCTATATTATATTGAGTAGCACTTTCCGGCTTCAGATTGATGTTTCCGGCCTTGTCGTAATATAAGTCATTGAAGCTGGGCAGACGGAAGATATCTTTGTAGAAGAAACGGAACCGCAGTTCTTCATTGTGAAACGGCTTTAGCGAGATGCTGACATTGGGAGACAGCTTCCGGTGGTTGCCGGCACTACCTCCGTTTTTAGCTTTCTCGTTGATGACAGTTACCAGAGCAGAAGCGGACAGCGTCACCCATTCATTGACGTATTTCCCGGCAAAGGCTGTCAGCCATGAATAGCGGGTGGGGGAGACGAAGTTCTGCAAATTGGCATTCATCGTATTGATGCTTCCGTCGGTGGACAAGGAGAAAGAAAGATTGTTCCATATCCGGTATAGAGCGGAAGCGGACAGGTAATATTCTTGCTGGTAATAGCTGTTGTCAGTTCCTCCGACGGAGGTAAGAGCATCCGGGTCCTGATAGTTCTGATAACTCCAGTTCCACTTGGCAGAGGTCTGGAATACCCATTTTCTGCTAAACTCTTTCTTGTACTGGCTTTGGATAAAGGTGTTCTTATCCCGCAGATTTTGTCGGGAGAAGTCATAATATAAGGTAGTGGCATTGGGCAGCCCCCGTGAGGACTGGTAATAATAGGCTTTCAGTCTCCATTGCTCTTTGTCGGAGAGATTGGCGAAAGCGCTTATCTCAGCCCGAAGGTTTTCTACATCCGTATTCCGGCGCTTCTCTTTACTGACCTGAACATCGGCATCATTCCCGTAACGCAGGGTAAATGGATAATGCCCGTCCGAAGACATCCATTCGCCGTTGGCGGTCATGCTCCATTTTTTGTTGAGTTGTTGTTCCAGAAAAAGGGAAGGGTTTACTAATCCCCATGAACCGGTCTTAAATTCGGCGGCTATATTAGTCGGCTTGTCTTCTTTGAAATGCGGAGTCAGTGTCTGTATGTTCAGTATACCGGCAGAAGCAAAAAAACGGGCAGGCTGGAAGATGTTGTCGCTTTGTCCGTTGTTGAGCGAAAGGCGGTCTACGTTGTTTAAGGAGAAACGTCCTATGTCTACTTGTCCGGTCTGGCAGTCGCTGACGGTGATGCCGTCGTAGGAAACAGCGGTGTGTTGTGCCCCGAGACTTCGGATGGAGACGGTTTTTAATCCTCCGATACCTCCATAGTCCTTCACGGTAACTCCTGCGAAATGTTTTACCGCATCCGATACCTGCAGTGCCTGCAGATTCTTTAATTCTTCCTTATTGAAAACCTGCAGAGGAGAGGCTGAACGGACTTCACGCGTCTGATAAGGGTCGGATACCATGATTTCGGGGATGGAGTAGATATGTGCTGTATCCACTTTTTGTTGTTGGGCAAAAAGGGATAAGGACAAAGCCTGACAGCAGAGTAGTACGCTCATCTTTTTAATAAAAGTATTCCTTCTCATTGTTTTCTTTCAGTCTGTTCATAATGTAAAAAGATGTCCGGGCGAACTCACTTCGACCGGACATCATAATAAACTTGGCAGAGTTTATTAATTAGTACACACTTTCTCTGAATCAGAATGGTGAATGAAATGATGGACGGATTGTCCGGTTCATTAGACTCATCGCTTTTTCCTCGAAAGCAGTGAAACGAGTTTGCATGGTAGGTCTTCTGACTTGTTCCTGTTGCGAACGCCTTCCCGGAATACCCTTCCAGTGGCTATAAAGTCGATTGCTCGCAACCAAAAAATGAACTTACAGCAGCGGGACTGTTCAGGACTTTCACCTGATTCCCTTTTAATTGCTTCCCTCGTGCATGAGAGTTGCAAACCAATGCGCGACAAAGATAGATAGTTTATTTGTCTTTTGCAAGAGAGGAGCGAAGGTAAATCCATGACTTTGAACAGCTTTTTAAAAAGCTTTGAATCCAACCACTTCGGTTGACACTTCACCTATCGACTCGACATTCTTCAAAATGGCACTCTGTACCTTCACAAAATGAATACGTTCCAGCGTCACAGGATTGCCATTCTGGTCAACGGCATCATCCAGGTCAAACTGATTATATCGGTAGTTGCCGTTGTCATCCTTTGCTATGTCGCTTCCCCAGTTGTCGGCATATCCTTTTCCGAAATCCTTGTTTTTCCATATTCCGCCTTCTTGCTCTGTCCGTGCTTCGAGCATACTTCCTTTCAATGTATAGGAGTCCTCCTTAATCCAGTTCGGATAATACATCTGATCGTGATATTGAGGGAGATACTTGATGACTCCGCTTTCTCCTTTGCTGTCTTCCCAAGGGATATCTCCGGCTGCATCCGGTCTGTGGTAAGTGACGGAATAGTCGCGTTCTGGTTCGTCACTTCCTTTCAGCTCGTACCATACGTCGTCTGCTTTTCCGTTGCCATTAGCGTCTTCGGATACCCATACGATGCCCGGTTCGGAACTTCCGGAGAAGGGATTGCCGATAATACCGAAGTCGTAACCTTTGCGGTTCTTTATTTCTTTCGGCATTTTAACGGTGATGTATCCGCCGAAGGATCCCAGTGAGACGTAGAGTTTCTTGTTGAAGCGCTCTTCTGCATAAGCGTTTGCTTCTTCCATTGTCTGGCAGTCGAAGCCTTCATTGATAAACTGCCCTGGTGCCGGACGATATTCCAGTACTTTGAATCCTTGAATTTCCGTTTCTTCCTCATCTTTGTTGCAGGAAGCCAATAGAGTGGCTGCTATAGCCATCAGATACCAATATCTTTTCATTTTTCTATGTTGATTTAGTTATTGAATAATATTTGTGAAGGGACGCTCTCGCCACAGTCTACTGTGTGGAGAACCTTTCCGTCTTTGCTGTAAACGACGATTTTATTTCCATTTTCCCATTTCCTAGCATAAGTTACATATAATTCTCCGCTTTGTTGATTTAACTGCAAGGATGTAATGGGAAGTCCTGACTCGTCAGCGGTAATGAAAGGTTCGTTTAGCGAACCGGAATCTCCGATTACATATTTATATATTGTATTGTCTGCCGAAGGAATGTAAATCACATTTTCAGATTCGGATGCTGCCATACGGACGGTCGGATCTGAATAACCTCCTTTTGTTGGCTGGAAAGTGGCCGGAGTCTTTTCTAAAGAAGTAAAATCCTTGCTGATCTTTACTATATTACATCCTTCATCGGTGGATTCAAGTGTATAGGCATTGCCGTCTTTTGCTGACACAAAGTTGAATTTTTGCTTTTGGATGATATTAAGTTCCGTAGCAGCAGGTGCTTCCCCTTCTTTGGCTGAGATAAGCTCGTTTGCATCGTAATATTTCACTTTGGACTCTTTCTGATAAGTGTCATTGGTTAGCACTTTGCCATTGTAGACCATGCTATTATAAAAACAGAACATATACTCATCCTTGACTGTGACATTATTCAGAGATTTTAGGTCGATACGGCGTATGCCATCACCTGTCACTAATCCATATTGTTCGTTCAGAATGGTCAGACCGCTTAGGTTTGCGCCTACTACAGCAGAGTTTTCGTAATAAAGGGTCTTGGCGTCGACAACATAGAAATGGTCTCTGTTCGATGTACTGGTTTTTATTAGTATATAGAACTTTCCGTTGCTGTGAATGATATTTGCAGAGTCGTAATTGCCCATGCCTAAAGTTTTACCTGCATTCAAGGAAGCATAACAATCCGGATAAGTAACCTTCTTTTCCGTATCATAGAAATTGAATGTCCCGTCTGCTATGTAGAAGAATCCTTTGGAGAAGTCATGGTTAGAGCTGAAACTTGTGCTCATTTCTACTTTTCCGTATTTATTCTTGATGATACATGTCAGGTTTGCGCGACATGGATTGTCTATTTTGTAACTAAAGGTCGGTTCGGTAGAATACTCTTTTCCATTGACCAGCCATGAATAGGTGGCTTCTTCCGGATTAAGCAGTTCCGGAGTAATCTCCAGTGTTTCTCCCAATTCCAGTACTTGGCTTTCTGTCGGGAAAGTTCCTTTCAGTACGTTCGGATAATGTGCCAGATTGCCGAGGTGCAAATCTTCGCAATCGTCGTCGTTGCAGGCTGTAAAACCTGCTGCAAGGCAGGCTATTAATAAAGTGGTATATAGTTTATTCATCTTGTTTCAGAGTCTTGTTATTAATTAAAAATGAATGTAGCCGGGAAATAGTAGCCATCGTATGCTATTTCCGATATCTTTTCTCCTGTGGTGGCATTGAATCTTACCAGGAGATTTTTCTGATAGTCTCCGGTCAGGTACATGGCCAGTAATTCGTTGGTCTTTGGATTGACGCGGATGCCTGCGCCATAGAATCCGTAACCTTCTTTGGTGTAGTCGGTCAGTGCCTTCTTAGGGGCGGGATCGTCAAAAGTGGCTTTGTATATCTTTCCTCCTGCGATGTAGTAGAATATTCCTTCAGGAGTGCCGCAGAAACTGGCTTCTCTGTAAGCACCGAACGAGGAGGGAGAATAATCGTCACGCATAGCAACCTTTTCCAGGGAAAAATCAGCATTGATTCTTACCAGATTGTTTTTACCGTCTTTGGTCGTTTCTACAGTATAGATATTTCCATCTTTACATTGTACAAAGCGAGTACCACCATAGGTTGCAATGTCTAATTCCTGGAATGCGACTTTATCTGTAGGTTTGAGATCGGGTGAACATAATTCTGCAATGTCTATGGTATACACTTTAGGACTTCCCCACCCAGAGGAGTTCACATTTAATATGAGTTTTCCGTTATAAGCGATTCCGCTACCTGTTCCGGTATACGTATTTCCTACCGCTACCAGTGTAATTGTTTCAAACGTTTTTAAATTGACACGGCTGAAATATCCTCCATGAGTAATTACTCCATAATCGTCATTCAAACCGATAAACTCATAGGCTTGATAATTAGCCAGTTTGCCGCAGCTATTTTCAGCATACAGAGTCTTTGGGTCCATCACCACCAACTGATTATCTTCTTTTGAACAGACATACAACTTCCCATTCCACAAAGTAGCCGATTGTGAGGTAACTCCCAGCACATCTCCGAAATTCTGATTCTTATAGCACCAGTGTTCAATGCTGTTCTTCTCATAATTATAGAATGAAATACTTCCGGATCCGTGTCCGAACCATCCCTCATTGATAATCAGACATCCTTTGGAGTAATCCGCTCCCGGAACCATCACTTTATTTTCTAATGTCACTTTTCCCAGGTCATTGCTGAGTTCTAAAATAACTTTGGAACGGCTGGGATGTTCGGCGTTGAATGTGAATGACGGGTCTGTGGACATATCTTCTCCATTCTGATACCATTGATAGTATATATCCAGCGGACTACTTGCCTTAGGGGCATATACATATTGTTCTCCGACATTGAGTGTCAAATCCTCTTCGGGGAAAGTGCCGGCTTTCAGAGCAGGCAATCCTTGTAGTTTGTCAATGTGGTCCAGGTCACAATCGTCTTTCGAGCAAGACACAATAACAAGCGCTGTTATCAGAAACAGTAACGCCTTGGATAGCTTTTTACAATTCATGTTTTGTATATTAAGTAAATAAAATATGTCCATCAAGTGTCCGGGCGAAATCGCTTCGACCGGACACACATAATAAACTTGGCAGAGTCTATTAGTTTGTACATACTTTCTCTGAATCAGAGTGATGAATGAAATGATAGACGAATGGTCCGGGTCATTAGATTCAACGCTTTTTCCTCGAAAGCAGTGAAACGGATTTTACATGGCAGGTCTTCTGACTTATTCCTGTTGCGGGCGCCTTCCCGGAATACCCTTCCAGTGGCTTTGAGTAGATTGCTCGCAACATATCTATGGAACTTACAGCAGCGGGACTGTTCAGGATTTACACCTGATTCCCTTTTAATCGCTTCCCTCGTGATGAGAGTCGCAAACCAATGCGGGGACAAAGATATATAGTTTATTTGTTTCTACCAAAAAGAAAACAACATCAGTTTTGCTCTCATGCTCTAACAATTCATGCGTATCCCTTTATTCATCGCTGTTTCAAGTATGGCAGCAAGTGTGGTGGCAGGTATGAGAGCAAATGGTTGCCCTCACTCCGGTGTATCGAGTTGTGTGGTGTTTTGTAGTGTTGTAGGCTGATTTGTAGGATGCTAACACCTGATACGTCAACTATTAAAGATTGACATATCAGCTATTAATAATTGAGAAATCAGGTGTTAATGGCTGATAACTCATTTATTATTGGCCAATAAAGGAGTTAATACTTCTTGAAAGAACGGGTGAATTGGAGTAACTGATACGGTCGGGTTACTCCGGTCATGCGGTTGTGTTGATCCAATCATACGGTCAAGCTAATCTAATCGACAGTAGCTTCAGAAAGTTTCAGACGCTTGAAACTTTTGGTTTCAAGGAATGAAACAAAGTGTTTTTTCAAGATGCGCAAATATAGTGCAAACCTATTAAAAT
>OCHB01000988.1_pt1 | contig 24037 bp, 20 predicted proteins | sample 1538731 | NCBI WGS metagenome assembly OCHB01 (sample SAMN04571721, study PRJEB22368) | human gut metagenome | biome: human gut; material: stool | host: Homo sapiens | place: Luxembourg | collected 2012-09-20 | reverse complement strand
CTGGCTGTGGAGGGTGCGGCACACCTTCAGCGTCCCGGTGTCCCCATCGAAGTCGCTCCATTGCAGACCGCAGATCTCGCCGCGGCGCAGGCCGGTCATCAGCTCCGTCTGGAAGAAGTCACGCCACACCTCGTCCTGCTCCACAACTGCGAGGAAGTCGTCCAGCTCCGCACGGGTGAGAATGCGCTTGGGCTTGTAGTTGGGCTTGGGCGCCGTTGTCCCCTCGGTGGGGTTCCTGGGAATGACATGGGCCTGCACTGCGTCCTTCAGCGCGGCGTGGAGTGTGGAATGGATGTGGCGCACCATGGAGTCGGAGAGCTGATGCCCCATCTCGGGATGTTCGTGGATGCGCCCCTCCGTTTTCAGGCGGCGGTACATCCGCTGGATGTCCTGCTGGGAGAGGAGGGAGATCTGCTTGTCGCCCAGTTGCGGCTTGATGTAGTATTCGATATAGCAGCGATAGCTTTTGAGCGTACCGGGGCGCACCGTGCCCACCTTGTACTCCGCGAGCCAGCGATCCAGCCACTGGCCCAGCGTCATGCGGCTGTCCTCGGTCAGCTCCACATCGCGGTAGCACTCGATGTTCTGGTGCAGCTTGTCCAGCAGGGCCTTTTGCGTCTTGGCGTAGACATGACGGAACAGCGGCTCGCCGTTTTCCCGGTGGCCGATGACGATGCGGCCCTCCCAGCGTCCGTCCTCCCGCTTTCGCACCATGCCATCGCCGGCCGGTCTTCGTTTTGCCATTAAGGTCACCTCCTTGCAGCAACACAACATACCACAAGCTGCGGGGGAAAGCTACTGAAAGTTTTCCCTTTTCTTTGCTTACGGCGTGGCAGATCTTGCACCGCTTACTCCTCCCGATGGAACAGCAGCACATCCCGAAAGGAGATGTTGCCATGGGTGGAGGCCACCTCCTGGACGCTGCTGCCGCGCATTTTGTTGTACTCGTCCCGGGTCATATCTATGTCACCGCCCAGCAGATGGTTGGTCATGTTGTGCTCCACCACCAGCTTGAACAGCAGCTTACCCAGCCTGTCGCCGAACACGCCCAGTGTGCCCTCCAGCATCTCCTGCAGCGCGCGAGGCAGGTATGCGACCGACCGTTCGGCGTGCAGACGGCCACAATATTGCCGCAGGGCCTTCTCCACAAACTCATTGCGGGTGGGGCAATTATCTAGCTTATAAAATGCATCTACCTCCTGCCACACTTTGTCTGACAGCCACACGGAGTGACGGCTTTTTCCGTTGTTGTCCATTAAAAATTCCTCCTTTTTCGTATGCCTGCGCCGCCCAAAACCCTTGAAAACACGGGGCAAACGGGCATTTTTCCAAAGAATAGCGCCAAAGCATATTGGGAGCCCCTAAATCAGCGTCAATCTCAAAATCCCGCAAACCCCCGTGGCAGCCCGCACTGCGGGCTGCCGTGAACGGCATAGGTGCGGAAAAGCGCCAATGCCTTTCTCCTGCCCCGATTTCGGCACACCGAAAATCGGTCCGAAACCGCTCAAAATCCCCGGGGGTGCTATCTTCACCCGCTTTCGCTCCGGCGAGGTCACACAGCGGTTCACAGGGGCAAACGCAGGGCTTCTGCGGCCTGTTTGGCCAGCGTATCTTGTATGCGGCGACGCTCGGCGGCGGCTTCCGCTTTGGCTAGCTGCCGCCGGTTGAACTGCTCCACGGCCTGCTCCGGCGGGAGGATCGTGTAGAGCAGAGAACCGTTTCGCCTGCGGCCATCTTTCAGCGTGACGGTGGTGCGCTCTGTGCGGATGAGGCCCTTTTCCTCCAGCTGACGGACATATTTCGCAACCGTGTTGCGGCTCATGCCCACGGCCTTGCCGATGGTGCGGTAGCTGGGGTAGCACTGGTAGGTGGCGCGGTTTTCGCAGTACATGAGAAAGGAGTACACAGCGATTTCGCTGGGGGACAGGCCCAGCCGGCAAAGAACTTTCGGCAGGGAGTAGTAGTTTCGGGCGGGCGTCTGCCACGGCAGGGCGTGGGTCATCGGGCACCTCCCGTCTGCCGGTCCACCCAGCGGCAGAACTTTTCCTTGGGGACGACGATGCGATTGCCGATGCGCAGGGCCGGGAAGCCCTCTTCGTGCATGAGCTCGTAGGCGCTGGAGAGGGAGATGCCCAGGAGCTTGGCCGTCATTTCTGCGTTGAGGAACAGCGGAAGTTGGTCGTAGTCGGTGTAGTCGGATCGTTTCATAAAACACTCCTTATTTCAAATTCAGAGAAAAAGAACTTGCGTTTCGGAGGCCTCTCTGTTAGACTTATGGCAGATGGCGTCTGCGTTTTCCGAAGCGCGGCGTGCCGCCGGACTGTTGCCGCAGTTCGGCGGCTTTCTTTTTGGATGGAATGGTGGATGGGCTGCCCCCCTTTCATAGATGGAATATACCCGATTGACAATATTACTCTTATCGGGTATTATGAGTATAACAGATAAAAACGCATTTGCAAGGCGTTTTGGAAATATCGGCACGAACGCAAAAAATCAATCGGGTATGGAGGGGCAACTATGTTTCGGATGAGCTATGACGCAGTGGATTTCTTTTCCGCCGACTTCACAGCGGCGGGCGTGATCGTGGCGGGGGAGGAGTACCCGCTGGGATATTTTGCGGCGGAGGCGCTGGAGGTGTCGGGGCAGCTCACCCTGGATATAGGCGCTGCGGCCAAGGAATTTGCCGCCGAGGCGCAGATGTTTTTCGCCGCCCGGGACCCGTCCAGCGCCGGGATCGCCAACGAAGCGTTTCGGCGGCTGTGGCATCTGCTGCGGAAGCTGCCGCTGTATGAGCTTCTTTTGCGGCGGGAGGATGCGCCGTCCTGCTTCACCAGCGACGAGGACTGCCGGGAGATGTGGGACGAGATGATGACCCGGGGGACGCAGGCCCACGACGACTATGCGCACTGGATAGCCCGGCTCAGCCGGATCGGCCAGGACTTGAGCGACTTCCGGCGCAACACCCAGTGGATGCTGTCGGCGTATTTTGAGGGCTTGCCCTCCTGCAAGCGGGAGAACTATATCGACGCCTATGGCCGCTTCAAGGATGGGATCGGGAAGGCAAAGCTGGTGGATATGGACGAGGAATCTGACCCGTTCTACGACCCGCCCGTGGCGTCATTCCGCTTTGATTTCCCGGCGCACATATCCTTTATCCCGTACCGGGACGAGAAAACCGGGAAGCCGAAGATGGCGGAGCGCTCCACTTTCGACGACTTGATTGCCTTTTTCTACTTGGACTTGACGAGGGGGATTGCCGCAGGGAATCTGCCCCGCAGGTGCAAGAATTGCGGACACTGGTTCGTGGCCGTGGGCGGGTATAACACCCAGTATTGCGACCGCCCCATCCTCGGCCAGCACGGCAAGACCTGCCGCAGCGTGGGCGCCCATGAGACGGCGAAACGGAAACTGCGGGAGGCCGCCGCCAAGGAGTATGCCCGCACCTATAACCGCCTAAAGGGCCGGAAGCAGCGGGGCACCATCTCCACTGATGAATGGAATTGCATTGTCGCCGTGGCGGAGGAGCTGCGCGCAGCGTTTCAGGCAGGGGAAATGGCGGAGTCGGAATATTGCCGGAAGCTGAAGGCGCTGTGAGGCGGAAAAGAAAAAACAAAGCGCTGTCCCCGGTCATTCCTTTGACCGGGGGCAGCGCCTATTCTTTGCTTATAGCGTGGCAGAAATTGGGCGGTGTGGTGGCTTGAAGTTTCCTGAAATTATCTACCCCTTTTCTTCACATCCTCATCAATACGGCGTTTCCAGTCGGCGCTGAGAGGTTGGGCCGACCGGACGCTGCACACGGCGGCGCTGATGACCTCATAGTTCAGCGCCGTGCCCTCCTCGTCGCACTTGTAGTTCACTGCCCGGTCGGCGTCGATGCCGAAGCGGGCCGCCTCCTTGGCTGCGTCGATGTTGGCGCCCAGGAACAAAAACTCCCAGCCGTATTTTTCCTTCTGACGCTCGATCATGCGCCGCACCGTCTCGTAGTTATAGCGGCGGCTGGCGTTTTCGTAGCCGTCGGTGGTGATGACGAACAGGGTCTTTTCCGGCACATCCTCCCGGCGGGCGTACTTGTGGATGTTCCCGATGTGGTGGATGGCCCCGCCTACGGCGTCCAGCAGCGCCGTGCAGCCCCGGGTGAAATACTCCTTCTCCGTCATGAGCGGCACCTTGGCAAGGGGCAGGCGGTCGTGGATGACCACGCTCTCATTGTCAAACAGCACGGTGGAGACCAGGGCCTCGCCCGCCTCCTGTTTTTGCCTCGCGATCATGGAGTTGAAGCCGCCGATGGTGTCCGCCTCCAGCCCCGCCATGGAGCCGCTGCGATCCAGGATGAAAACCAATTCTGTCATAATGAAAACCCTCCTTCGTTTGATTGCGCTCCCATTGTAGCACAGCCGAAGGAGGGTTTGGTCGCCTGTGGGGCGACATTTAAGACAATTACGTAAGGATATGACCTTTATCCGTTGCAACGGCTGTATACCTAAGAACCATATTATCCGAAATGTTTATGGAAAAATTGCCGTTACCGTAGCCGCCAAGGAATCGATTGCACACTGTACCCGCCTCCTCTATTGAAATATCTGTTATAAACCTCATTCACCGCTTCCACATACACCACAAAGGATGGATGGTTATGATCCTGTCGAGACAGATACATGTTTTTCTTATCAAGATACCTATCCCGGACTTTCTTCCATAAGCCCGCGTTTTTCAGTTCATTCGCTCGGTCAGTCACTTGATGTGAGTGCGGCACCTCATTCCATGTATATTGATTCCAGAGCTTATTATGTATTAACCGCATATAATTACCGTTTCGATTTTTTGCGATAATCGCAACATCAAAGCTGAATTCAACATTTGGAGTATCATTAAAATGCAGCAGTGCGGTCAAGCAAGAAGTTGAATCTTGTGCATCCGAAAAGAACTTCCCGCCCACTGCCTTGTTAAGGGCATTTCTAATTGTATCTTTCAGCAATCGCGGGTCACGATACTCGTCATCTGCCTTCACGACCAATAGATTGTAGTCCAGATCATACGGCCCGTCTCCATTTCTCGTAATCATGTTCCTGGCGCCGCTTCCGACAAGTGTAAACTGTGCAGAAATTCCCCTCGCCCTGAGCAACTCACAGGTTTTCTTAAGGGTCCTTGAACAATCCGAACGATAGCGTTTTGCCTCGGACTCATAAACAAACTCATACGCCATATATGCTCTCCTTCTCGCCCATGCCATCCATTTAACATCGAGGTTAAATCATTATAGAATAGCACAGAAAGTTTGATTGTCAATAGCAATTTGGCCCGGTTGTAGTATTTTTTTAAATTTCAACCCAAGGTTACTGATTATACGCCCAGCAAACTCTGGTCGAACGCGAACAGCGCCTCGTTGATCTTGAAAATGTCATAGTCCCGCTGCATGATGAAGTACTCGATGATGACATCAAACTTGCTGCTGGGGCTGAGGGCGTAGCCCGCGCAGGCTATGAGGTCGCGGGTCTCCGGCAGGCTCAGTTCCAGTGCGATGGCGAAGGCCACCGCTGTGGGCTTGGAGGGCTTGTAGTCCGGGTTGTTGCGGATTTTGGAGAACAGTTTGCGGTCCACATTGGCCTTTTTGTAGATTTCAGAATCCTTTTTGCCGCTGCGGTCAATGAGCTTCAGCAGGGTCTCCGAGAATCCGGCGTCCAGATGCGCCAGCAGGTCGTCCAGGTTGCCTGAGGCCACGGAAGCGGAGGCATACTGCGGTGCGGCATCTTCGTAAACGCTCAGCGGCTGGCTTTGCAGGTCAAAGCTCCTGCGCAGACGCTCCCGGCGAGTGTCGGTGTGGGCGTCCACATAGTGGTCGTCGATGTACTCGGCAATGTCGGCGAACAGCTTGCCGCTGATCTGGTAGGCCTTGCGGTCGAAAATAACGAGGTAGACTGTCATGTCGCTGCCCAGCAGGAACTGGCCGATGGTGTCCGCCGCCACCCGCAGCGCCTGATCCTTGGGGTAGCCGAAGATGCCGGAGGAGATCAGCGGGAACGCCACTGTTTCACACTCATGTGCCTGGGCCAGCGCCAAGCTCGTCCGATAGCAGGAGGCCAGCTGCTCCCGCTCGCCATGTCCGCCGCCTCGCCACACAGGCCCAACGGTGTGAATCACATACCGGCAGGGGAGGAGGTAGGCTTTTGTGATCTTGGCGTCGCCGGTTTTGCAGCCGCCAAGCCGTCGGCACTCGGCCAGCAGCTCCGGCCCTGCCGCACGATGGATGCACCCATCCACCCCGCCCCCGCCCAGCAGGGACTCCTTGGCCGCGTTGACAATGGCGTCCACGGGCATTTTCGTGATGTCGTTGCGAACGATGATAAGGGGCATAGTGTCACCAACTTCCCATGATTAAAATTAAGTCAATGTGTGTTGCCCTCAACCTTTTCTGCTTCGGACATTTCTTCCCAATCCCCAAGATTTCCACACCTGCGAAGGTAATCGTGACCACCATCCACGGCGCAGGAGCCGCAGCTGCAAAACTCAAAATCATGGACAGTTTTGCTTGCGATGATATCTCCGCATTTCTTACATCTGATTGCGTTCCTGATAATTCTCGGCATAATCATTCCCTCTTTAGCGCATTTTTGATTTTCTCTTTTTCCCCGCTGCCGTCTGTACGGAGGCGCAGCAGCGGAACGGCACACTTTTCCAGGATGGAGTTCTTCTTCATATCTCGCTCTGCCTGTTTGCTCTCGGCCTTATGGAAGGCAGTGCCGTCTACTTCGATGGCCAGCACGGGGCGCTTATCCATCTGATTAAACAGCAGAAAATCCACATGGGTCAGCGGATTGCGGGCGTATTTGCGTTCTTCCGCTGTCAGCGGTTCATAGTCCTTCACCAGCGTCGCAAGTGAAACATGCTCCGCGCAGCCGATGGAGGAAAATGCCTCCTCGGCCAGCACTTCTTGAATCGCGGAGTACATGAGATTCTCAGAGTCATACTCAGATATCCGCTTATGTTTTTGCAGGTAAGCCCTGCGCTGCTCGGCATAGCCTTGATAGAGCATATCGAATACGGAATAGACTTGACTCTGGATAACTTCAAAATTGTTATATTCGATGTACCGAGTCAAGTCGCCATAGTTGGTCTGGTCATTGCGCGGGTCTTGAGATGTAACTACCGTCAACGAATGAACTGCGCGGGAAACCGCCACATTCAGCATGTGGGGATCATCTACGAAATCTGTGATGACATTGTCGACCGAGGTCAGAATGATGGCATCCTGTTCCCGTCCCTGAAACTTATGGACGGTGTCCACCTCATAAGTATCTCCCAGCTGCTTGCGAATGGCTGCCACCTGGTCCCGATATGGCGTGATAATGCCGATGCTCTCGAAATTCTGCTGATGCAACCGCGGGAGAGCCTCTTGCTGGATTACATCGATCTGCCGCTGGTTGAGATGTCCGCGGGCGTGGTTGCCAGCGGTTGTTCGATACATGGTCAACACATCCGGCTCATCATGGTCTTTGGTCATAACGATCAGCTGCCCGTGGTAGAACTTCTGATTGCAGAAGTTGATGATTTTCGGGTGGCAGCGGTAGTGCTCCCGCAGCAGCGTAACAGGTGCGTCCTGCCATATTTCCAATGCGGAGGATAGCAGACTATGGGTAGAAAAGCGATACCGCTCATCCAAGGAGTACTTTTGCCAAATAGAATCGCTGGTGCGGATGTCATCCTCTGTCAATACATTGGGGAGTTGCTTTAAATCTCCGACAATCACGATATTTCGCGCACAGGAGAAAGCTAGCACCCCGGTGGCCAAATCAACCTGCGAGGCTTCATCTACAATCAAGTAATCATAAGTGTGATTGATGCTCAGTGTTCCTTTGATGGAATAGGTCGTACTGAGCACCACCGGATACTCGCATGTGAACTCCTTGGAATTCCATCGAAAATCACTTTTTTCAAAACGCCTTCGATTCCCTTTCCAAGGGTAGCGTACTGCCAATTCCGCGCGGAATAGTCGCAGGGACTTCTGTGTGAGTTCGTCCATCTTCGCATCAAAAGCATAATGCTCCAGCTTGCGAGTCAGTTCCCGCTTTTCGGCCTCCAACTCTCCCCTTTTTACAGAATAGAATTGATGCTGCAAATAGGGAATGACCAGCTCTGGAGAGCGGAGAAACAGTTTGAGTGCATTGCGATTGAAGCGAAACATGATGGAGAGTTTTTGCAAAAGACCCAAACGAGTCTCACGCTCTGCATGCTGTTCAAATTCCATCCAAAGCGCAAGAAGCTTCTGCGAGGACAGCTTGTCCAAGCTCTCCATTGGCACGTCACTGTAACTTGCGTAATATTCCTCAAAATAATGCTGCTCCGGGTTTAGCTGCAAGAACTCCTGCTCGATTTCCGCAATGCGGTTTTTGGCATTAAGCATTTCGTTCAGTTCTTTGGAGAGTGCAGTCGTTTCCTGATCTAATTGCTGTCGTTCCTCCGGAGGCATTTCCCAATCGCTCATATTCGGATAGGCGCCGGTCTGTGCATCCAGAAACTTCTCTTTGTTGGCAAGACTGCCGAGAAACGCAGTCAGAAAAGCAGCATTTTTCTTCTCCAGCTTTTCCACAACATTATGCGTTGCGGAATTGTTGTTGGAGACAACCGCCACGGTTTTTCCGCTGCGAACAACATTGGCGATGATATTCAGGATCGTTTGTGTCTTCCCAGTACCCGGCGGCCCCTGAATGATACTGATTTTGGAGGAAAGCACCCGTTCTACCGCCAGCTTTTGACTCTGGTTCAGGCCAAACGGATAGATCACTGCCTCCGGCATCTGGGGCATTTTGACGTCTTTCTGCGGTGCAAGATAGCTTGCCAACACGGTATCCTCGCTGACCTGCTGGACCTTGTCATACTGCATGCTTAGAATGTTGATGCCTTCCACCTCGAGGCTAATTGCCGCGGCAGTCTCCTTGAAGTATTGAAATGCCTCGAGATTTTTACCGTCCGCCAGACAATTTTGCTGGAACTGCACTTCATTCCTACGAAATGATAAATCTTTCTTTCCGTTGCGGACAATGCGGTAATATCCGCCGAAGTCGAGAAGCTCATCAATTTCGCTGATGGTCTGCCTATTTGCGGTGACAATCACCTGCGCAGGATCAATTTTCTTTTTCAGAGGCAGTATCTCCACATTACTGCTCTGAAAGCTGTATGACTTATTGGGCGCACTGGTATAGACGACCTCGCACTTCCCATCATGGAACTGAAAGCTCGCGACCGAGTCCGTCTGGTCTTTTCCTTTTATGATGATTAAGTGCTTTCGTGCGTCCATAGGCAATCCTTTCACTTGAGAATGCGAGCTGTTGGCTTATGGGTTGTCCCCGCACATTCGCACTGGATTATAGCTGTGCCCATCAGCCGCATTTTAGCGGTAGATGCACATCCAATCCCCTGCGCAAATATGTTTCCCTAATCAGCTCAAAAACGTCTCCTGCTCGATTGTAACGCCATAGCTTAGGATTTTTTCAATAGCATCTTTGAACAGTAAGTATCTCCCGCTTTTTAAATCTGCTTCCAACTCAGATAAGTATTCTTTGGAGCGCATAAGACCATGTTCATGAAATTTTTCAACAAGTTCACCTGACATACGCATGGGCAGTACGGAAGAAATTAGCTTCTGCAAGTTGTCGAACATTCGGAAACCACCCATATCGATATCTGCCCAAAACTGTATCTTGGTGTTTTCGGGCACCGCATGAGCGATCAATGTAACCAGCTTTCGCTTTTGTGGACTAAGGAATCCGCCGTGATAGATCACCAACTCACCCAGCTGTTTTTCCGACACCACATATTCATCATAATTGGTTTTATTCTCAATGAATGTGATGCATTGAATTGCCGTCAAGTCGATTGCTGTAATAGAATCGATCAAAGTGCTGGGTAAGGCCAAACCGTATGGTGCGGCACCAATACAGATAGTTCCCTGTTCTGTTCGAACCAGACAGTTTCCTGCAAGCTCGTATACCTCCGGGCGGGCATAGATACCCAAGTATGCCAGCTGTTCTCTTTCGCCCAATTCATTTTCATCGCAGGAATTCGCTAAATCTGCATCGTATTTTCTTGCAATCCGCAAAAACAGATCCCGCACATTTCGCTCAAAGTATTTGGTATCGGAAAAGCACTTGCTGCTGAATGCGCGCATCGTTATACTGCCGGACAGAGCAGAATACTCACGGAAAGCGCAGAGCAGGTCCTGCAATGGAGTATCGTCCGTTTTGCAGAAGACAGGAATTTTCAGTTGCTCTGCTGCCGATCTGCAAACATCTACCTTCCATGCTATAATCCAGGGAATCGCAACGTCCTTCAGGCCACCGTCTATCAGCTGAATAATCTGACTTGCTCGCACCTTGGGATGCATTCTTTCGGCAAAAGCATAGCACTGCGAGATCTGATCCAAGCGTAACACAATAGCCGAAAGTACCGGGCGGCCTTTCACCCACTCGAGCTGCACCAAATGCTTCTTTTCAAGCTCCGAGGCCGCTTCGTTATAAGTATCCCGTATCACAGCATCTTCGTAGATATACTCAGGAAAGTCCTTCTTTTCCACTTTCAGCATAACTCTTCTGGTGGATGTTCCGGGAGCAAGGAGATGCTTGCTGTTTTCGTACTTATTCAATAGGCGGTTTAGAATGATTTTCTGGTTTTTCACTGAGCAATCTCCTTGCCAAATGGCAGAATATGCATTCTGTATTTGTCCTTATTTACCAGTAGCGTACGGTCTGCAATCGGCATAATATCTGAAACCTTATCCGGCGGCGTACAGATAATGGCCTGCAAACCCATCTTTCGCAGGAGGCGAACACTCTCAATAATTCGGTCACTATCCATTTTGTTAAATGCCTCGTCAAATACTGCCAACCGGACGGTATTGCCGAAACTGGATGTATCGTTCACACGGTAGAGCTGAGCGAAGGAGGCTAGGACAGCAATATAAAACGGAGTTTGTGTTTCACCGCCGGACTTTGTATTCAAGGTCTGAGAAAGCATCTGCCTTGTTCCGTTTTGATCCGTGGTTTCCAGGTCAAACTTCAGGTATGTTCTAAAATCGGTATATCGTTGGATATTCTCCTGCAGTTCACTTTGTTTTCTCACATTTAACTGAGTATCATCCGCCGTGGTGATCTGGCTGAACAGCTTCTCTATCAGCTGGCCATATTTATCTTGGAAAGGCCGCGCAAACAAACCCACATCGCCTTCCATAAGTTCCGGATCCATAATCATGTCATAATACTCCGCATAATCCGGATTACGCTCCACACGGAACTGATAACTGTCCGTTCCGAATTGAGCCTGGCGCAGTGCACGATTTAGATTTTTCACCTGATCCTGCACTTGGTCGATGCTGGACTTCAATTTGGCCAAAAAATCATTCTGAAACTGTTCCATCGCACTCTCTCGGGCAGCTTTGATCTTTTCTTGGTATTTGGGCAGCTCACTTTCCTCCAGGAGCTTTTGCTCTGCTTCAAACTCATCATTATCCATAGCTTCCGCGCGGAAGGAGCAGGGCTTGAACCGGTCTGTGTACTCCCTGCGCGCGTTGAAGAGTTTTCTCTGAGCAGTATCCTGCTCCTTTACGCTCTGCTCCAAACGATTGCTGAAGTTCTTATGAACGATATCTGCGCGTTTCAGTCGGTCAAGCTCCTGCTGATATCTGGGGAGGCCAATGTTTTCCTGATATTCAACAGGAAATTCATCTTGCAGGCGATCCTCCATATTAGAAAGCTGCTGGTAATGATCCGGCAGTACCTCATAGTCGAGCTGGCGAATACGCTCCTTACGCTGACCAATCTGAATTCCTTTCTGCTCTTTTTCTTTATTCAGCGCTATGATTTCATCCCCAAGCGCAGCAATGGTACGGCGCTGTTCGTCCAGCCACAGAAGATCCAGTTTTGAAAGCTGATCTTCGATATCAGTCACTTCCTTGGTGATCTCCATGCCGCGTAGATATGCTTTTTGCTTTTCTGCCACGGTGTTTTGAATAAAAAAGTGCGTAAATAACGGCTCTTTTGACTGCGTCAAAAGCCGGCGGATAGGCTCCCAGTAACACAGCTGTTCGTCAATCTGCGTTAACTCCTCTTCCAAGCGAGACACACGCAGGTTTATCGAACGACGGCCAATAAATGCGTCATCCATCAGCTTGCGCTGAATTGAACGGACAACATACCCCTGGTAGAGCAGTCCGTCTGCTGTAATAGCGGTTTTGAAATTGCGCAGCTGTTCAGCCGCCTCACAACATACGACGCGCCCCAACAGATAGTCAATATAGTTGCGCGCCAATTCACTTTCCGTCTCTACCTTACATGCCAGACTGTCGTCGCGGGGACGGATCGTTTCTCGTTCACGCAGCTTACCAATGTCCACCAGTCCAAACGATGCAAAGCCGAACTCTTTTTTGATCCTGTCAAAGATCAATAAGGCGCTTTTATAATACGCCGGATCAACCAGCAGATAAAACTTCTGCGCATTGAGATATCCCTCCACGGCTCCGCGCCACCGTTCGTCCGCAAGCTCCAGGACATCCGCAAGAATATCTATTCTCACAGGACTGCCGATCCGGCTGTTCAGCTCAGATTCCAAGCGGGCCTTCAATTGCAGTAGACCTCGCGGATAGTCTTTAATGTCCTTTCGGAGATTTGCGAGGACAGTGCGTTTTTGGTCCTGCTCCTCCTTCAACTCCGCCAGACGATCTTCTGCTTTGTGCAGCGCATCTCGGATGGTCTTAGCAAGCTCAGCCGCTGCCTGCTGGGCGCTCTCAAAAGGTGCCGATGAATAGGAGAATATCTCATAGCTTCCGGATGTAAAAAGCGAATAAGCCTTCAGAACGCTTTCGGCCGCTTCCTGCACAGGCACGAGGACTCCTTCTGCATCTTGTTTCAAGATTGCGTCGCACAGACCATTCAGCTGAAGGGATTCCCTTTTTATTTCCATTGCCAAGGCTTGGAGATCCTGCGTCAGCCTTTTTTTCTCATCCAGCAGCGTCTGCTTCCGATTGCGGAGTTTTTCTTCCTCCTGAAACACACTGCTCTGTGCACAGGCCAAGTCAAGTTCGCGCCTGCGGTTCTCTTTCTGTGTGATTCGATCAGAGATCGTCGTGATGCTCTTTTCGATTGTGGCTAATTCCGCGTTACAGTCGCTCTTTTCAAGCTCAAATCGGTCAATTTGGGCTTGTTCCATTTCTTTTTTGGACCAAAGCACCAAAAATGACTGCACCCGCAAGCGGTCGATGGCCTGATTCATTTCACGATAGAGTTTGCTGATCTCTTGCAGAGCAATCAGTTTTTCCTCCTGACGCTGTGCCAGCATTTCGTGGCGCTTGTAATCCCGGATATTCTGCTGCATGGCCTCAATATCAGGCTTTTCTGGTATGTCGCAGATATTCTCGGTAATGAATTTTTGAATATCCACGATAGGACGAAAAGATACCGCCTTTTTCATCATTCGAAGGATTTGCTCGTTGTGCACATTCCACCGCGAAAGCATATTCCTGCGATATTCCTTCTGCGTGTCGTAGATCTCTGCCTTAGCGTAATTCTGCTTCAAAAACCGGCGCAGCGCAGGAATCTCCATAGCTTCTCCGTTTTCAACAAAACAATTCTCAGGCAGCGTTCCCACATAAATGAAAAAGCGATCCTGCCTGCTTCCATCACTGCGGCAATCAAAAACGATACCCGTGACAAAGCTGCTGCCCGCCACATCGTCCTGAAACTCGCAGGCAATGTAGCTGGAGAAATCTTTTCCTCGGCGGGAATATGGGTTATTCTCATCCATATCCGCCCGCAAATAACCGTCCAGCGTGCGCTGAGACTTTTCGTTGGCAGCCTGATTAAAGTTGCGGGCATTTGTTTCTCCCAATAGAACGATCTGAAGGGCATCAATTACCGTGGATTTTCCCGCACCGTTTTTTCCAGTCAGGAAATTAACATCACCCACCTCGATGATCTCTTTGCTGAAATACAGCCAGTTAATCAGCAGGATCTTCTTCAGCTTCTTCATCGGTATCGCCCTCCTTTCGCAGCACAGACACTACATCGTTCAGCTTTTCGCTAGAGACTGCAGCCAACACAGTCGGCAATATTGCAAATTTACAACTGCTCTGATTGAACTTTCCCTCAATCCGCTGAATAATCGAGTGATTTTCCAGCAATGTCAACGCACGCTTCACTTCGTCCATATTGGGCTTTGCTGGAAGGATTGCGTAATCCGTGACGACCTTTTCTAAAATATCACGCACGGTACAAACAGCATCCTGCTCCAGGCCGAGTTGTTCCTGATTTTCTTCATAGATCATGCGTAGGGCAAGGAGAATGGCTGTTTCTTTTTTGTTCAGGTTGCAGCGGTTCGCTTCGTCCGTATTGATCACATAGAAATAGCCGTTTAAATCATCTTTGCGCAGATCCCAATCCAGCAGACCAAGATATTCTTGCACCGCTTCGTAATGCAGAGATAAAAATGTATAATCCGGGTTATTCACCCTTCCTTTGCCCGGCCGAAACAGTGTTCGCACAATATAAGTCCGGCTAAGAAGCTGGTTGCAAACGGACTTGAACTGTTCTAATTCCTTGGAGGTCGCACTACGAATGAAGTCAAAATCCATTTTTCTTCTCCTTCCGTCGAATCTGCATCTGAGGGATGGAATAGCCATTTTCATGAAACGAGCCGCCCAGCTCTTTGATCTGATGGCCTGCGGCAGAATCTCCGCTGGTCAATACAGCCAGCAAACTCATGATGTAGGATTTATCATCCTTAATGTTTAAATCTTTGGAGTAGCGAACATCTGCATCCCCCAACCATCCCTGCACATAGGCGGCAATGGCCGCGCGGCCATATTCGGAACGCAGCAGCTGGGCGGCCTGCGCGGCCGCATCTGCATCGGAAGCCGTTTCCTGAATAAGAACTGTGGCAGCTTTTGTCCGTTTTTCGGGGCGCTTTCGATACCACAAGCTTTTTTCAGAAAGGAATGACTGCTCATAAAGCTGAAATACCGGTTGTATCCGGTCTACTAAATCACCGGCGCGTCGATTGCGCGACAATGCCGTGAGCAGTACATTCAAGTTTCCCCGAACATTTTGATCGCGATTTGTCAGGTTTTCTACCTTTTGCGTTGCTGCTCTCGTATAGCGGCGAACCTGCGCATCTATTTCATCGAGATAGTCATGCTCTATATTGTCATATCGCTCGTCGATCCAGAAAATCTTTTGCAGCAGATCGGAACGGCAGTTTTCCACTGTATCTCCTCGTTTATCCTGCAAAGCTGCGTTCGCCATGGCAAGCAGCAGAGCATCATCCTCAGCCCAGCTTCTCAAAACAGATTGAATTGGAACGCGATACTTTGGGACGGAGTCCTTAATTTTCAACGGTCGTATGTATGCCTCAACTACTTTCTGTCCAAACTCGTTGAAGTGAGAGGCCAATACCTGATTGACGTCCTGCATATCTATCTGCATCTGAAAATAATGCTTCACATTGTGATAGACCATTTGCAACAAATTTATGAGAGCACTGGTGTTATCATAGGCACTGTAAATTGCGGCCATCTTATCGTAAACGCTTTCGCTCTCATTGGCGACCTTCAGAGCAGAGTAGGTTCCAAACACATAGGAAAATCCGCGAGCAGGACGATCATCCCGGAGCTGGTGAAACAGCTCCAGCAGCCGGCTGCTGTAACTTGGGACGGTAATATACTCCTCAAAATCGTCACCCCGTTCCTTTTCAAACCATCCTTTACCGCAGAGCTTCCGAATCAAAAAGCGTGCACGGCCGGAGATATCCCGCAGCTCATCCTCGTCAATATCTTCCCCTTCAAATGTGGCATCCGCCAGTTGCTGCTCCAATCTGCTGCGGAGCATAGAATACAGCGTGTCTTCGCGTATTTTAAGGTTTTCACGGTATGCGGTGTACAGCACATCCAGAGCATCTGCGTATAGTGCGCGGTTGGGCGAGGCCAAAGGCGAAAAAAGCTCACCAGGAACCGCTTCAAAAAACTTCATGAACCTTCCTCCTATAGGAGACGACAATTATGATTGGACGATTAATTTGGAATCAGGATAGGCCAGATATCGTATTCGATACGGGGACACTATATGGCGGGCTTCACTGTGGAGACTGCTTTGCATGTTGGCTGGATGGGCGCTGGCTCGATGTTCGCCTGGAATATATGAATGATTGGGTTCTGATCCACAACGGTCTTTTTGTTCCAGTTCGTTATGGCGTTCCTGTGCGAATTTAATCAGCCCACTACCAACTTATTTGTCTTCTTCAAGAACTTCGCCGGGATTGGGCGGTCCAGCTGCCAGGTGATATTCATCGGCCTGCTGCCCGTGTGCTTCACGTAGTTCGCCGTGCCCAGATAGGTGTACGCCTCCGCGCCGCCGGTCATACGGTCCGCCTTAAACTCGCGGACAAACAGCAGCACCTTGCTGCCGCGTTCCTTGTGGTGGATATAGCGCTGACCGGTGGGCGAATTCTCCGCCGTGGTGCTCTGGCTCTGCCAATGGAACAAGCTCTCATTGATGGAATAATCGTTGTACATGGTGGTTGGCGAATAGTCCTTATCCGCTTTGTTCAGCGTCACAAAGAACACGTCGATGTTTTTCTCCGGCAGCCACTTCACGCCCTCACGAACGGTGGACGGCTTCATAAAGTCCAGCGCTACCAAGAGCTGGTCGCGGGTATAGGTGCAGTGCAGATCCAATGGGCAGTCGAAGCCCAGCTCCACCGGCTCGTCGATAAAGTCGATCTGCTCGAAGCGATAACGCAGCAGCTCCAAGAGCTCGCCGAGCAGAACCGCGCTGTCAGACAGGGCATAGAGGTTACTAAGCACCTCTTCGTCGTCCCAGTCCTCCGCAGCCTTGCCCCAGACGGTGACATAGAACATCTGCATCATCCGCTTTTCCGCATCCGGTGATATATGCTCTAAGTGACTTCTTAATCATGATTTTGTCATGGTTAGTGAAGCAATCACTTAGAGCATTTTTGTTTCAGGAGGTACAGCCATGAGAAATGAAAAAATTACCCCACTGTACGAGCGCCTGAGCCGGGACGATGAGTTACAGGGCGAGAGCAATTCCATATCCAACCAAAAGCAGATGTTAGAGGATTTTGCCCGCCGGAACGGGCTGCCCAACCCTACGCACTTTACCGATGATGGTATCTCAGGCACCCGTTTTGACCGCCCCGGATTTTTGGCGATGATGGAGGAAGTGGAGGCAGGGCGTGTAGAGGCAATCGTCATCAAGGACATGAGCCGGTTAGGACGCGACTATCTGAAGGTCGGTCAAGTTATGGAGATTTTGCGGCAGCGAGGCGTTCGTCTGATTGCCATCAACGACGGTGTGGACAGTCTGAAAGGCGATGACGATTTTACCCCGTTCCGCAACATTATGAATGAATTTTACGCCCGTGATACCAGCCGGAAAATCCGCTCTGTGTTTAAGTCAAAAGGCATGAGTGGCAAGCACCTGACCGGCACTGTGATTTACGGCTACTTATGGGACGAAAAACGGGAGCATTGGCTGGTAGATGAGGAAGCTGCCGAAGTGGTACGCCGTATATTCTCCCTCACGCTGGAGGGATATGGGCCTTACCAGATCGCCTGCAAATTATCCACAGACCGGATTGAAATTCCTGTCGTACACCTTGCCCGCTTCAACGAGGGTGTGAACCGTTCAAAGCCGGTCAAAGACCCCTATGGATGGGGATCATCTACCATCGTGAACATTTTGAAAAAACGAGAGTATTTGGGGCATACCATCAATTTCAAGACCCGCAAGCACTTTAAGGACAAGAAAAGCCACTATGTTTCTGAGGACGAATGGACGATCTTTGAGAATACCCATGAAGCCATTATCGACCAGCAGACCTTTGATCTGGTGCAAAAAATCCGCAGCAATGTACGGCGTTATCCAAACGGCTGGGGCGAAGCGGCTCCCCTCACAGGTTTGCTCTATTGTGCCGATTGCGGCGGCAAGATGTATGTCCACCGCACCAACAATGGCAAGCGGATTTCTCAATATACCTGTTCCAATTATACCAAAGTTCCGTGTGGGACACTATGCCCTACACAACACCGTATCAATGAGAGTGCTGTCCTGACATTGGTTTCCGACACGCTCCGGGCTATCGCTGAATATTCCAGAAATGACCGGACGGAATTTATTCACACTGTTCAGGAGACGCAGGTTGCTCAACAGAGTGCCGATATATCGAAAAAGCGCAGGCGTCTGGCTGCTGCCCAAAAGAGAGCCGGAGAACTGGAAAAACTGATTTGCAAAATCTATGAGGACAACGCCCTCGGCAAGCTGCCGGATGCACGATATAGGGCGCTTGATGCACAGTATGCCAAAGAGCAGGACGCACTTGAGATTGAAATTGCGGAGCTGGAAAAGGCTGTTACCGGCTACGAGCAAAGCCAGAAATCAGCGGAGAAATTTATAGCCCTGATTGATAAGTACGAGAATTTTGACACTCTGACAAACACCATGCTCAACGAGTTTGTAGAGAAAATCCTTGTCCACGAACGCGCCCGAAAAGGCAGCCAGGACACTACGCAGGAGGTTGAAATCTACTTCAATTTTGTGGGCCGGTATATCCCGCCCGCCTTGCAGCCGGTTCCCCTGACCCCGGAAGAACAAGAAGAACTGCGGAAGAAGGAGGAACGCAAGGACAGGCTTCACCAGAACTACTTACGCCGCAAGGCCAACGGCAAGCAGAAGGAATGGGAAAAACGCTACAACGCCAAACGCAAGGCCCAGGTGGAGGCAGCAAAGGCCACAATCCGGGCCGAGGACATGGAGAAGGGCATTTTTACCACCGTCAGCCAGTTACCCAGGCAGGAGCCGCGCAAGGCCACCGTATCGGCCAGTGCCACAGTTTAACCATTACAGTGCAAAGGAGAATGAACATGAGCGAATTGACTTACACCCGCTGCGGAGATTACTACATCCCTGATCTGAAACTTTCCGAGCAGCCGGAGGCCCCCATCGGCAAGTATGGCCGTATGCGGCAACGCTACCTGAAGGAACACCGGCCCGGCCTTTACAGCAGCTTGATTTTGAGCGAAAAGCTGTACCCGCACCTGTTGGAGATTGATCGGACGGCGCGGGAGCGGATGGACGCCATGCTGCCCCGCATGATGGAGGCGGCGGGCGTCACCGAGGAACTGAAAGCCCGTGACCCCATGCGCTGGGTGGGGCTGATGAACACGCTGAAAGCGCAGGTGGAGGAAGTTATTCTTCAAGAATTGATTTACGCATGAAATTTTAAGTATAAGTAAGGCCGGGATTTTGCTGACAAACGGCAAATCCCGGCCTTAGTCTTATCAGTTTTCCAAATTCTTTGAACGCCTATATTCCAGCGGCGATAGTCCAAACTGTTTTTTGAAAACCGATGCAAATTTGCTTTGGTTCATATAACCGACTTGCTCTGCTACTTCAGCTACGGAGAGTCTTGTGGTAGCAAGTAATTCTGCTGCTTTCTTCATTCTGACTTCTCGCAGATAAATGGATATATTTTGCCCGAAAACACCGCGAAAGTAATTTTTTAAGCTGGTTTCACTGACAGAAAACTGTGCTGCCAATTCCCAGGCTGGATGATGTTGACGCAAATCGGAAGTAATAATTTTTTCTACCCTCTTTGCAATATCTACTTGTGTTTCTGTAAAGAAAGTACAGGCTTGCGATGGAGGAATGTCATTTTGACTTTGCAATAGAGAAAACAGTGCCAATGTGTATATTTTCATTTGTGAAATCGAAAATGGAATTGAAACATCAAATAGGCTCCAAAGTTTTGTTAATATTTCTTCGACTTCGGAGGTGGCAGGTGAAATGTAGGTAGCACCATCAGGGCAAAATCGATCAACAACTTTGTGAAAGTTAATATCAAATTCCCCTTGTACCCATACGCTTTGTGCCGTCAGTGTATCAATATCAATAAAAAATTCCATCCCTTCATAAATGCGGCGCGGATATACATATTGCTTTTGAGCAAAACGCTCGGTTAAAGAGATTTCTCCATCCTTCACATATACAAAGTTTTCATTGTTCAAGATAATTTCGCAACGGCCAGTTACACAGTAGTTTAAGAGCAAAGGGCCTTTTTCTATGGAGCTATCCTCACGAAAATTCGGTGCTGTCCAAGTCGGAGAATTTACAAAGATATAAGCAATAGTAACTCCAGGAAAGAGAGGGAAAAAGGTCATTGAGCCTTTTCCTTCTTTTTCCTTTAAGATCAGCTCTGTGCTAAAATCACTACGCTGTATTGAAATACCAGGTATTTCAATACATTTTCTTATAATATCATCAATCTTCATTTCCTGCTCCTGTCATTCGACTACCTGTTTTTTGCTTTGGATTTTAATTATATTATAGAATTGCAAACGAAGTCAGTCAACAAAAAAACTCGTTGCTGTTTGGAGCCAAAAAGATGATTGGTTGTAGAGAGCCATAACTAACTGTGCTATCTTATAAAGAGGTTAGAAAGTGCTAACCAGCAAATGAATGGAGGTATTCGTTATGAATAACAAGTTACAAACAAAAGACCTGATTAACCTCGGTCTGTTCACGGTTCTTTACTTTGTCATCGGGTGCTGTGTTGCTATTCCCATTGGGTTTGTTCCGATCTTTCTTCCTGTCCTCGGAAGTCTGTGGTCGCTGATTACCGGCATCCCTTTCATGCTGTTCCTCACCAGGGTTAAGAAATTCGGCATGGTTACAATCATGGGCGTTTTGAGTGGCCTGCTGATGGGGCTTACCGGCATGGGTTTCTGGGGTGTGCCTATGGGGCTGATTTTCGGCTTGCTTGGAGACCTGATTTTGAAATCCGGCGATTATAAAAGTGCAAAGAAAAGTATTCTTGGTTATGCGGTATTCAGTCTTTGGATGGTTGGTACATACATTCCCATGTATTTCATGGTAGAGGATTCCTGGGCCAGTTTTGCGGCCAGCTTTGGTGAGGAATACGCTGATCGAGTAATGGCTGTCATGCCCATGTGGAGCATTGTTCTGGTAATCGCCGGAATTTTTGTCTTTGCAATTTTGGGTGGTCTGTTGGGTAAGGCGCTTCTGAAAAAGCATTTTGCTAAAGCGGGAATTGTGTAATGAACGGGGTATCATTCTCTGCAACAACCGAAAATAAAAAAGGAATATTGCTTGACCCTCGCACAAAGCTCGTCCTATTGTTGACGATTACGACACTGATGTTCAGCACCAGCAACGAAGGGATTATGAATATTGTCAAGCCCTGCTTAAGCCTTGTGCCTTTTATGTTGATTTTATCGGAGCGTCGTTTCAAAACGGCAGGAAAGTATTTGCTATTATATGTGGCTTGTTTTGTATTAGAACGGATAGCCCTTACAACATTGAGCGGCCTGCTTTCTTTTATTGTGCTTGCGATTACATCTATCATGACACGGTTTGCACCTGGCATCATGACGGGAGCCTATTTGATTTCATCGACTTCGGTCAGTGAATTTATCGGTGCAATGGAGCGTATGCACATTACAGAAAAAATCGTCATTCCTATGTCTGTGATTTTCCGCTTTTTCCCTACAATCAGCGAAGAATATCAGGCAATCCGGGATGCAATGAAAATGCGGAACATCCATTTTGGCGGAAAAAATCCTTTTCTGATGATAGAATACAGGCTTGTTCCATTGATGGTATCCGTTGTGAAGATTGGCGATGAACTATCTGCTGCTGCGTTGACCCGGGGGCTGGGTGCCCCCGTTAGACGCACAAATGTATGTCAGATCGGTTTTCATTTTCAAGATGTGGTTGCAATCTTGTTCTGTATCATCTGTTTTGTTTTATTTTTATTGCAGCAGCAAATTGTTTTTTGAGGAGGTGAGCCTGTGATACGGATCGACCATGTGACCTTCTCTTATGGAGAAGAAAATGAGAGTGCCAGTGGGGTTCAGGATATAAACCTGAACATAGAAGATGGCCAATTTATCGTGCTTTGTGGCGAAAGCGGCTGCGGGAAAACGACAATTACCCGACTAATTAACGGCCTAATTCCGCACTACTATGAAGGAAAAATGAACGGAGAAGTGTGGGTGAACGGGGCAAAAGTTTCGGAGCAGCCCATTTATGATACTGCGAAAACGGTTGGCAGCGTATTTCAAAATCCACGCTCTCAATTTTTTAATGTAGATACGACCAGTGAAATTACATTCGGATGTGAAAATCTCGGCCAGCCGGAGCAAAGTATTCGGGAACGATTAGAAAAAACCGTCCGGGATTTTCGTTTAGAGAAACTGATGGGGCGCAATATTTTCCATCTTTCCGGTGGAGAAAAACAGAAAATCGCCTGTGCCGGTGCATCAATTATGGAACCGGATGTACTTGTCATGGATGAACCATCATCCAATCTTGACGCTTCTTCTATTCTTGATTTGAGAGCCACGCTTGCCTTTTGGAAGTCGCAAGGGAAAACGGTTATCGTATCGGAACACCGACTCTACTATCTGCGCGGCCTTGCAGATCGTTTTATTTATATTACCGCCGGGAAAGTGGAAAAGGATTACTCCGCAGCAGAGTTTGAGCGCCTGACGGAGCAGCAGAGAGTCAATTTAGGGCTACGCACCTTTATTCTTGAAGATTTGCTGCCGCCTAAAGCATTGCCGCCGGCCAGAGAACAAATGGAACTTCATAACTTTTGCTTTGCATACAAAAATGAATCAGAAACACTTCACATTCGTGAATGTGAAATCCCTGCAAATCGTATCGTAGGTATTATCGGGAATAATGGAGCCGGGAAATCCACTTTTTCCCGATGTTTCTGCGGTTTGGAAAAGCGTTGTGGTGAAGTTATCTGGAACGGCAGAACTTATCGACCTAAAGATAGGTTAAATACTTGTTATATGGTAATGCAGGAAGTCAATCATCAGCTTTTTACGGAAACGGTATTGGATGAAGTTTTAATCAGTATGGAGGAGGAAAATCAAGAACAAGCAGAAGAAATCCTTGCCAAGTTAGATTTGACAGGCTTCAAGGACAGACACCCCATGTCCCTTTCCGGCGGCCAAAAACAGCGGGTAGCGATTGCCTCGGCAATCGCTTCTAAACGATCTATCTTATTTTTTGATGAACCGACCAGCGGCCTTGATTATAAACACATGAAAGAGGTTGCAAATGTCCTGCGACAAGTCAGGGACACGGGTATTACCGTGTATGTCATTACTCATGATCTTGAGTTGATATTAGACTGTTGTACGGATATTGTCCATTTTGAGAACGGTTCCATCATTGACCAATTCCAAATGGATGAGGCGGGTCTTGAAAAAATCAGAAACTATTTCATAAAGGGGGTATCTGTAAAATGAAGGAGGAAAAGAAGGAGTCACCCATAGGCATCTTATGGGGATGGGGCAAACCCTATCACGGGAAATTCATCGGCAGCATTGCCCTTGCGGTATTAGGCGTAGCCTGCCAGATGGTGCCTTATTTCTGTGTAGCTCATATTGTTACGCTGATGTTGTCCGGGGATCAGAATTTTTCGCACTATACAGCAGCTTGTGTTATTGCGCTTTGCGGTTATTTGGGAAAAGTCATATTCTCAAATCTTTCCACAACAATTTCTCACACAGCGACCTATTACACGCTGCGAGATCTCCGGGAGAATATTACCGAAAAACTGGCCCGCGTCCCGATGGGGACGATTTTAGATACTCCGTCCGGTCAGTATAAAACGACGATTGTTGACCGGGTAGAAGGGATGGAGCCAACCTTCGCGCACCTGATCCCGGAAATGACTGCAAATGTGCTGGTGCCTTTGGTAATTGTCGTGTATCTATTCGTCATGGACTGGCGCATGGCTCTCCTGTCCCTTGTCACGCTGGTGGTGGGCCTTGCTGTCATGTCCGCCGGTATGAAGAATTATCCCGTCAAATGGGAGGGCGCGGTTAAAGCGGGAAAACAGATGGCAAACGCCATTGTAGAATACATCGGCGGGATTGAGGTGGTAAAAGCGTTCAGCCAGTCCGCCGGTTCCTACAAAAAATATTCTGACGCGGTGAATTATA
>OCHB01000980.1_pt1 | contig 24276 bp, 17 predicted proteins | sample 1538731 | NCBI WGS metagenome assembly OCHB01 (sample SAMN04571721, study PRJEB22368) | human gut metagenome | biome: human gut; material: stool | host: Homo sapiens | place: Luxembourg | collected 2012-09-20 | reverse complement strand
GATTGCGTACATTTTGTTCATTCCTTTTCGTTGTACTCGCTGGTCGTAAAGGCAGGCCCTCACAGGGGCCATTTGAGGCGCCCACACCAAGCGGCTAGAATAGTATAGCAAAAAAATGTGCGGATTTCAAGAGGAAAATCCCGCTTTTGCGGAAATATTTTCAGTTTTTCTCTGCCAGTTTCTCTTTGAGCTGCTGCTTCACCCGCTCGTTATAGGCATTCGTGCGCTCGAGGAAGAGCTTGCGGGGGCTGGAAGCCACCAGTTCTTCCCTCTCCACCGTAAATTCCGGCTCTGCCTTGCGCACCTTCGCCAGCAGACTGCGGTTCTCTGCCGTCAGGGCCAGCGTCACCATGAGAGGCTTGGACTTATATTTCCGGGTCAGGAAAATTTCCAGTGCCACACCGCCCACGACGGCCGCAGCCGCCACCAGCTGGGAAGCGCGCAGGCCGAGCGACGGCACCAGCAGCAGGCTGTCGGTACGGAGAGATTCGATCCAGAAGCGGCCTGCGCCGTACCAGACAAGGTAGCGCAGGGCAATGTCGCCGTTGAACTTCCGCTTTTTGATGTATGCCGCCAGCAGAGCCAGACCCACGAAGCACCAGATGCTCTCGTAGAGGAAGGTGGGGTGGACGGGCATGGCGGGGTCGATGGTGACGCCCTTCGGCACCGTGACAGTGCTGCCCATCAGGTAATCTTCCGTTGCTTCGCTGAACATGCCCCAGGGCAGGGTGGTGTTGCAGCCGAAAGCCTCCTGATTGAAGAAGTTGCCCCAGCGGCCGCAGCCCTGTCCGATGAGGAAGCCCATGCCGGCCAGGTCGAACATGGGCAGCACCGGCACGCCCCGCCATTTGCAGGCCAGGCCGCCGAACACAAAGGCGCCGATGATGCCGCCGTAGATGGCCAGACCGCCGTCGCGGACGGCCAGCACATCCCAGATGGTATCGTAATTATAGGGTGCCATCGCCACATAATACAGGCGGGCGCTGGCGATGCCCAGCACCACGCCGATGAGGATGACATCCACCATCGAATCGGCGTCGATGCCGAACTCCGTGCAGCGGCGGAACGCAAAGACCAATGCGAGGCAGAGACCAAAGGCGATGCAGACGCCGTACCAATAAATATCCATGTCGCCGATGCTGAAGGCCACCCGGCTCAGCTCAAAGCTGAGGCCGAGACCCGGGAACTGTACCAGATTCGTCATTCTTCCGTCTCCTCTTCTTCCTCGTCCTCAACGGCAGTGCCGTCCGGCTCGATGTGCATCACGGCCATCCGCTCAGGCCGCAGGATGTGCTGCAATGCCGCGTCGGCGTCCTCTGCCGTCAGGCCCGCCAGCATGGTGATCTGCTGGGCCACAGTCTGGCCTGCCAGCGCGAAATCTGCCATCTGGCTGGCCGAATCCTCGACGTTTTCCAGATTTTCGATGAGCTGGCCGTATTTTTCGTTCTTGCAGAGGGTGAAGATCTCCCGGTCCACGCCCTCTTTGCGCACCCGCTCGATCTCGTCCAGCAGAAGCTGCCGGACGGTGTCGGGCTGGTCGCTCTCGCCGGTGAAGAGGATGCAGCAGCATCCGTCCACCCGCAGCACCTCACCGCCGAAGCCCGGGTTGGTCAGGCCCTCATCGTAGAGGCGGCGATAGAGCGGCGACATCCCGCCGCAGATGCAGCAGAGGATGAGTTCGTACAGCATCTCGCTGCGCAGGTCGCCGAAAGGCAGCGGCTCTTCTTTGAAGCCCAGACCGAAGCAGGACTTGGCGATGGGCATGGCGATGGTCTTTTCGGCCGCCGCCAGCGTCATCGGCTCGGGGCGGAGCAGGCGCTCGACCTTTTCTGCCGGGCGCTCGTCCATCAGGCCGTGGCGGGCGCAGGCAGCCAGGATCTGCTCCATGCTGGTGTTGCCCGCTGCGGCCAGCACCATATTGCCCGGCGCATAGAACGCCTTGCAGCAGTCGTAGAGCATTTCCGGCGTTATCTCCGCGATGCTCTCCACCGTTCCCGCAATATCGCTGCGGATGGGGTGGCTGTGATACAGACACTCGCACAGGCCGGTGATGAGCCGCCAGTCGGGGCTGTCGTCGTACATCTTTATCTCCTGCCCGATGATGCCCTGCTCTTTGGCGATGGTCTGCTCGGTAAAGTAGGGGTGTCCCACCATGCCCAGCAGCACGTCAAGGCTCTCGTCCAGCTGTTCCGTGGCCGTAAAGAGGTAGCAGGTGCGGTCGAAGGCCGTGAAAGCATTGGCATTCGCGCCAGTCTTGGCGAACTTTGCAAAGGCATCGCCGTCCTCATCCTCGAACATCTTGTGCTCGAGGAAATGGGCCACACCGGCGGGCAGATGCACTTCCCGCTCCCCCAGCCGGAAATCCCGGTCGATGGAGCCGAAGCGGGTGGCGTAAATGACATGGGTGCCGGAGTAGCCCGGCATGGGGCGGACGAGTACGGTCAGCCCCGAGGGCAGAACTTTCCACTGGTCAGCGGCGGTGCGTTCCAGCACGCTCTGGGTGTTCTCAGCCATTCTCGTTTCCCTCCTCCCGCGTCAGTAGACAGCTCACCGACAGGGTGAACTGCTTCAGAATATCCCGCACATCCTCCCTGGTCACAGCCAGCAGGGCGCGGCGGGCGTCGTCCGGCGTCTGCACCGGGCCGCCCCGCAGCACTTCCATATAGTACCATGTCTCGATGCCGCCCAGCGTATCCTCTAGGCCGTTCATCCCGGCCAGCAGGCCCCGGCGGCAGTCTTCCAGCTCTTCGTCGGTGATAGGGCCGTCGCAGAGATCCGCCAGCTCTTTGAGCACTGCCTGCTCAGCGCGGGCCGCGTCGGTGTGCTCGACGCCGCTGTTGACGGCCATGCTGCCCGTGAAGCTCTGGAAGGCCGATGAGCAGTAGTAGCACAGATGGTCGCGCTCCCGGACGTTCAGGAAAAGGCGGCTGGTCACACTGCCGCCGTAGAGAGCCATCGCCAGCCGGACAGCGGCCAGCTGTTCAGGCTGCATAGGCTGGCCCAGCGTGAACAGCATACAGAGCTTGGCCTGCGTGGTGTCGAAGTGCTCCACCTTCCGCACCGGCTCCCGCCGGGGCATGGCGATATTCTCCGCCCGGGGCAGCGGGGCGCGGTCGATGGCCGAAAGCTCCGCCAGAAGGGCGTCCTTCACGGCGGTGGTGCTGGCCTCGTCGCAGCCCAGCACGATGAGCTCGATGTTCGCCGTCCGCAGCATCTCATCATATGCCTCGGTCAACGCTTCGGGCGTCAGGCCGTCCACTTCTTCTAAGTAGCCCTCCTGCCGGACACCGGCGGGGCTGTCTCCGAAGAACTCGCGGTTGGCCTGCCGCTGGCAGTAAAGGCGCTTGTCGTTCACTTCGTCTTCCAGCGCCTTCTTCAGCATCTGCTTTTCGATGCCCACGGCCTCGGGGTCGAAAGTGCTGCCCACAAAATAGGGGTGGAACGCCGTGCCGAGGGCCAGTGCGGCGTACTCCTGCGTCAGCTTCTCCCCTTCCAGTGCGAACTGGTCTTTGATGCCGGTGATGCTGACGCAGAGGTTGTGGCTGCAGCCCATGGGGCGGGCGTCCACGGTCAGGTCGGCGCCGTAGAGGCGGGCCAGCTTTTTGGTCATCTGGGTCATGTCGGGGCAGCCAGCATAGCCCCGCTCCATCACCAGCGGCAGCAGCGCGTGGGCCGTGGCCGTCTCGCGGCGGGCCGGGAACGCGAAGTGGATGCTGATGCGGCAGCGGTTGAATTTCTGCGCGGCGTCATACGAGAGGTGGACGCCGGGCGCGATTTGGAATCGTCTCAATGTTCTATCGTCCTTTTGTATTATTTCGTTTGTTCCAGCGCCAGATACTCTTCCAGCGAGAGGTCGGAGGCGCGGATGGCGAGGGCGTTGTCCCTGCCCACATACCGCCAGTGCCACGGCTCAAACACCATGCCGGTAGCGGCCTGACGCCCCTGCGGCCAACGCAGGATGAAGCCGTACTCTGCGGCATAGGCTTCCAGCCACTCATAGGCACGGGTGTCGGCGAAACCGGTGTCCTTCTCCATGCTGTCTGCCGCGAGGATGTCGGCACCGTAGCCGGTGGCATATTCGCTGGCCTCCGGTGCAGGCTGGACGGTCGCAGCCTTGGCAGTGGCCTCTTCCTCCGAGCAGCCGGACTCCCGGTAGCTCTGGACAGCAGCCTCATAGGCGCTCTGGCGGGCGGCGGCATCCCGATACCCTGCCGTCAGCACCAGCTCTATCTCATCCTGCTTTGCGGCCTCGGCCATTTCGCGGTAGGCTGCGGCAGCCTCGGCTTCCAGCGAAACGCCGGTGGCATCATCGGCCACGGTCAGCTCCGGCGTCGGCTCTTCCGTCAAGGGAAGGTTTGCATTCACCAGCATGAGGCGCTTATCCGAAAGGTCCGTCTCCGCGCCGCCCTCATACTCCCGGGCCTCGAAGACCGTCGGCGGTGCGATGAGGGCATAGGCCCTGGGCAGCAGCCAGAGGATGCCGCCGGTCATCACAGCCATGACCGCGCCGCAGCTGAGCAGAAAGACCGTCCAGTTGCGCACGAGGCGGATACGGTGTCTCCGGCGGCGTTCTTTCGGCGACAGAGCGCGGCGGGGTGCGGGTCGATTTTGCTCCATGATGCAGCTTCCTTCCTGTTTTTGACGTTCGCCCTGGATACAGGCACATAATAATATTATACACCCCTTTTATCTGGGTGTAAACGGCAGGGGCTGTAAAAAAATTGTGTACGCAAAAAGCCGCCGCACCGGCGCAGGACGCACGGCACGGCGGCTTTGAAGCCACGTCTTACTCGAACAGCATCTCGTGGATAGCGCTGACAGCCTTGTCAGCGTCCTCACGGTCGATGATGCAGGAGATCTTGATCTCACTGGTGGAGATCATCTTGATGTTGATGTTGTTGTTGGACATGGCCTCGAACATCTTGGAGGCCACGCCGCTGTGGCTCTGCATACCGGCACCCACGATGGACACCTTGGCGCAGGTCTCGTCGCAGGTGACCTGGTCGAACTTTGCGCTCTCGCGCAGGACGCGCAGAGCAGTCTCAGCTTCGCTCTCCGCGCAGGTGAAGCTGATGTCCTTCTTGCCGTCGCGGCCGGTGGACTGCAGGATGATGTCCACGTTGATATTCTTCTGGGCCAGCAGGCCGAAGATCTTGAAGCTGGTACCCGGCTCATCGGGAACATTCAGGATCGTAATAACAGCAACGTCGGTGTCCTTTGCGACACCCTTGATCAGCATACCTTCCACGTCTTTTACAACCTCCTTGACGACCGTGCCGGGCACGGGGTTCAGGCTGGAGAGGACCTCCAGCTCCACATTATACTTTTTAGCCAGCTCCACGCTGCGGTTGTTGAGCACCTGTGCGCCGAGGGATGCCAGTTCCAGCATCTCGTCGAAGGTGATCTCATCCAGCTTGCGGGTGTTGCGCACCTTGCGCGGGTCGGCGGTGTAGACGCCCTCCACGTCGGTAAAGATCTGGCAGCGGTCAGCGTGGAGCGCTGCTGCGATGGCGACAGCGCTGGTGTCGGAACCGCCGCGGCCCAGCGTGGTGATGTCGTCCAGCTTGTTCAGGCCCTGGAAGCCTGCCACGACGACGACGCGGTTGCGCTCCAGCTCCGAAGAGATGCGCTCGGTCTCCAGCTTTGTGATGCGGGCCTTGGTGTAGGCACGGTCGGTGCGGAAGCCTGCCTGCCAGCCGGTCAGACTGGTGGCATGGCAGCCCAGCTCGTTCAGAGCCATAGCCAGCAGGGCGATACTGATCTCCTCGCCTGCTGCCAGCAGCATATCCATCTCACGGGCAGAAGGGTTGTGGGTGATCTCTGCTGCCTTTGTGATAAGGTCGTCGGTGGTGTCGCCCTGTGCGGACACTACCACGACCACGTCATTTCCCGCGTTGTGGGTGTTGGCCACGATGCGGGCCACGTTGAAGATACGGTCCCGGTCCTTCACCGAAGAACCGCCGAACTTCTGTACGATCAACGCCATATCTTGTCACTCTCCTCTTTTTGCTCCCTCAGTGTGTGAGGGGTACACCGGGCGGAAGCGGTCTTGCACTTCCGGTCCTGTTTATCATTCCACTGTCGCACCGGTGTTGTCGGCATCCAGCCGCAGCAGTGTAAATGCTTCACATCCGTCCAAGCCTTCCAGCAGCTCGAGGCCCTTTTCCAGTTTGGAGTAAAATTTCTCGGCGTTGGCCTTTTCGGCCACAGCCATTACGGTGCTGCCGGCGCCCGAGACGTACACCGCCTTGGCACCGCAGAGCCGCGCCATATCGAAGACTTCCTTCGAGCCGGGCATCAGGGGCATCCGGTAAGGCTGGTGGAGCTTATCCTCGGTGGCAATGGCCAGCAGGTCGTGGCGGCCCTCGCAGAATGCCGCCGGGATGAGGGCCGCACGGGACAGGTTATACACCGCATCCTTGTGGGTGACCTCTTTGGGCAGGGCCGCACGGGCGGCTTCGGTCAGCAGCTTGTAGTCCGGTACGATGGCCGCGAAGCAGAGGCTCTCGTCCACATCCCGCTTGACGGAGTAGACGACGCCGTCCTCGAAAACGCTGCTGGCCAGACCGCCCAGAAGGGCCGGTGCCACGTTGTCCGGGTGGCCCTCGATGGAGGTAGCCAGCGTCAGCAGCTCCTGCGTGTTGAGCACATCGCCCAGCATCCGGTTCGCACCCAGCAGGCCCGCGATGATGCAGGCCGAGGACGAGCCGAGGCCCCGGGCCATCGGGATGGCGTTGGTCTGGACGAGCTTGAGGGGCGGCATGGTCTTGCCGACCTTATCGAATAGACCCTTGGCCGAGCGGTAGACCAGATTGGTCTCGCCGCGGGGGATGCGGGTGCCGTCCGCCGCCGAGATGTCCAGATGGTCGCTCTCTTCGAACGTCACGGTATTATACAAGGTCACAGCCAGACCCAGCGCATCGAAGCCGGAGCCGATGTTGGCACTGGTGGCCGGGACGGAAACTTTTATCTTCATCGCAGTTCCCTCTTTTCTCGCGCTCAGGCGTCCTCAGGCAGGCGGCGGAGCACCAGCTTCACGCTGCCGCCCATGGCCTCTACCTTGCGGGCTGCTTCGGCCAGAGCCTTGCCGTCGGCGCTGTCCACAAAGTAGGAGCAGCCGTCGAAATGCTCTTCCACCACATGGCCCTTGCCGTAGATGGCCTCGGCCACCGCCGGGGCGATGCCTTCCACACGCACATAGTATGCGGCGGGAGCGGGGTCGGTGAGCATTCCTTCCACCGGCTCGGCGGGCTGCCAGAACAGGCTGTCGTGGACCTTGACGCCGTTCTTGAGGGCGTCCACCACGTCGGCCACGACAGCACTGGCGGTGGGCAGCTTGCCCGCGCCCTTGCCGTAGAAGACCACGTCGCCCAGCATATCGCCCTTGACGAGGACGGCATTGAAGACGTCATCGACACCGGCCAGCTGGTTTGCCTTCGGCACGAGGCAGGGCTCGACACCGGCGGCAACGCTGCCGTCCTCGCCCCGCTTCATCCAAGCGATGAGCTTGATGACGCAGCCCAGCTTCTCTGCCGCAGCCACATCATCCACCGTGATGTCGCGGATGCCGCGGGTGGGGATGTTCTGGGGGTAGATCTGGTGGCCGCAGACCAGCGAGGACAGGATGGCGATCTTGCGGCAGGCGTCGCGGCCGTCCACATCGTCGCCGGGGTCCTTCGTCTCGGCGTAGCCCAGCTCCTGGGCGATCTTCAGAGCCTCGTCAAAGCCCAGATTCTCCCGCACCATCTTGGTGAGCATGAAGTTGGTGGTGCCGTTGACGATGCCCTCCACCTCGGTGATGACGTTGGCCGCGAGGCACTGGTGCATCGGGGTGATGATGGGCGTGCCGCCGCCCACGGAAGCCTCGAACAGGAAGGCGCAGTTGTGTGCCTTGGCCAGAGCCAGCAGCTCTGCGCCGTAGGTGGCCACCATCTCCTTGTTGGAGGTGCAGACGCTCCGACCGCTCTCGAGGCAGGCTTTGACGTAAGGGTAAGCGAAGCGGGTGCCGCCGATGGTCTCGACGACGACCTTCACTTCGGGGTCTTCCAGAATGGCGTCAAAATTCTTTATAAACAGCTGTGCAGCCGGATGATTCGAGAAGTCTTTGGGGTCAAGGATGTACTTGACCTCCACCGGTTCGCCTGCGCGGCGGGAGACGCCTGCGGCGTTGCGGCAGAGCACCTCGTACACGCCGCTGCCCACCGTGCCAAAGCCCAGAATCGCGATTTTTGCCATGATACTGCCCTCGTTCCTTTTTTCTATGAATGTACTGTCACAGATTGTATCCGCAGTGTACGCCCACAACCATCCGCTGGCGCGAAAGCTTTTCCGTCAGCTCCTCGGGGGTCATCTGCATGGTGTCGGTGCGGATGGTGACAGCCACCAGCGCGGCTCCGTTCTCCGGAGTAGACTGATTGATGGTCACGATGCTGGCACCGGCAGCACTGATGCCGGCCAGAAGGCTCTGCAATGCACCCGTCTCGTCCCGCAGGGTCGCCATGACAGTGATGACCTCGCGGCCATTCTCCGAGTCGAAAATGCAGTCCTTATATTTATAAAATGCACTGCGCGACAGGTCTACACTGCGGGTCGCAGCCGAAATGCTGCGTGCCTCTCCGCTGGCCAGAAGCTCCTTGGCCCGGACGACCTTGAGGAAAACTTCCGGCAGGACCTGCGCATCCACCAGATAAAAACGGCGTTCCAACTTGTTCACCTCTCAAACACAAGTGTTCTTGCAGAAAATATAATAGCATCCGACTCCCTGCATTGCAAGAGGTCGGATGCTATTTTGTCAGATTATCCAGTTTTGAGCCGTGAAGTACCCCTTCAGCGCACCGAATCTGCAACCCGATGTGCCGAAAAGTATGATTTTTGTCTCAATCGGTGTCCAGGTTGGTGGTGTCCGGCTCAGGCGCGAGGGGTTCGCTGGCGACAGCTGCCTGACCGTGGGAATAATTGCAGACGTCGGGCAGGTCGTCGGCACGGTAGTAGCCCACTGCCGTGCTCGGGCAGGAGCCGCTGGCCAGCAGGCCGCTCTGGGTGCAGTAGCTGCGCTCCACGACGCCGTCAGCCGCCGGGAATGCCTTATAGGGCAGGTCTGCCTGGATCTGCTCCATCAGGGCCTTCCAGGCCGTGACACAGGTGCGGGTCTTAGCCTGCTGCTTGCCGAGGGTCTTGGTCATATCGTAAGGCGCATCGTAGCCCCACCACACAGCGGTGACGTAATAGGGCGTGCCGCCTACGAACCACAGGTCCTTCTCATCGCTGGCCGTACCGGTCTTACCGAAAGCCTCCATGCCGTTGGAGTTGGGGTAGCGGCCGCTGGCCGTACCGACGCTGGAGAACAGGACGTTCTTCAGCAGACGGTTCATGACGTAGGCCGTCTGGGGCGTCAGAGCCTGATAGCTGGTGTCGTTGCTCTCCATATAGATGTTGCCGTCACGGTCGAGCACACGGGTATAGAGGTGAGGCGTGGTGTACTCGCCGTCGTAGAAGATCTGGAACGCCGCCGCCAGCGCCATCGGAGTGACGCCGTGGGTCTGGCTGCCCATGACCATCTGTGCAAGGCCCACATCGTTGACGGGGTCCAGCGTGCTGAGCTGCAGGGTATTGTAGACGAAGTTGAAGATGTTGTTCGCGCCCACGAGGTCGCCAACGCGGATGGCGATGGTGTTCAGGGAGCGGGCGAGGCCGTTCCAGAGCGGCAGGTCGGAGCCGTCGCCGTAGTTGCCGCCGTAGTTGCGGGGCCAGCTGCGCCATGCGTTGGGGTAGGCTTTCAGCTGCTTGTCCGTCAGACCCATGAGGCCGTTCCGGCGGCAGTAGTCCTCGTCACGGATGACCATGTCCTGCTTGAGGTAGAGGGGTGAGTTGTTGAGCATGGTGGACCAGTTGACCAGACCATACTCGATGCCCAGCGCATAGGCGCCGATGGGCTTGATGGTAGAACCGGTCTGACGGGTGACGCCGTAGGCGCGGTTCAGGGAAAGGCTCTTGGTCTTTTCGCCCAGACCACCCACCATGGCGATGACATTGCCGTCATAGTCCAGCGTGACCATCGCCGCCTGCGTGCGGACGTTGCGGTAATAGTAGACCGTACCGTCGTCGCCAGTGCGGGTCTTGGGGGTGCCGTCCTCGTTGTAGACCTGCACATCGTCGTCGGAGATGCTGGTCACCTCTTCCTCATGCCAGCCGGCCGGGAAGTAGGCGTCGTCGGTGTTGAGCATCAGGTTCTCCATCGCGGTCTGGATCTTGGGGTTGACCGTTGCCTCGATGGTATAGCCGCCGGTGTAGAGCATACTCTGGGCGGTGGACTCGTCCACGCCCTCCTTAGCCATGATGTCCTTCACCACCTCGTTGAAGAGGGCATCGGTGAAGTAAGAGGTAGTGGAGCTGCTCTTCTTCGTGTTGTCCGTCTCTGCCAGCACCAGCGGCTGGGCAGCGGCGTTGCGGTAATCATCCTCCGAGATGACACCCTGCTGCCACATATTGTAGAGCAGGAAGTTCCGGCGGTTGATGAGGTTCTCGGGGTTGGTGTAGGGGTTATAGTTGGTGGGATTCTTGGTGATGGACGCGATAGATGCGCACTCCCAGAGGGTCAGCTCGCTGACATCCTTGTCGAAGTACTCGTTTGCCGCCGTCTGGACGCCCTGGATCGTACCGGTAAAGCTGATGGTGTTCAGGTAGGCTTCCAGAATGGTCTCCTTGGAGTAGCTGCGGCTCAGGATGAGGGCGCGGTAGATCTCGCGCAGCTTGCGCAGTGCGCCCTCGATGCCGCTGGCGCTCTTGTCGCTGGTCAGGTTCTTGATGAGCTGCTGTTCCAGCGTAGAGGCGCCCTGCTTGGAGCTGTAGATAGGCAGCAGGTATTCATTGATCATCGCGCCGATGGTGCGCTTGAAGTTGACGCCCGGCTCGCTGTAAAAGTCTTTGTCCTCGGTGCAGATGAATGCATACTGTAGGTTGGTGGGGATCTGCTCGAGGTCCGCCCAGACGCGGTGGCTGTTGGAGGAGCGCAGGGTGGCGTACTCCACCTGTGCGCCGGTGTCGGGGTCGGTGGCCACCACAAGGCTCGACTGGCTCAGTTCGATGTTGTCGAGGTCCAGCAGGTCGCCGTCACTGGCCGTAGCCTGCACCACATAGTACACAGCGCCCACTGCCACCAGACTGCCCGCCATAATGCCCAGACAGACGAGGGTGACGATGGTCCGGCCCAGGAATCCGAGAACGGGATGACCGTGCTTTTCTTCCTGCTCCTGCGGTCCGCGGGGCTCACGGACCCGCCGGTTCTGCTCTGCTGCGGGCCGCTGCTCCCGGAGCGCACCATCACTGTGGAGTCTCCGTCTTTCATTGTTTGAGATAAGGATCGCCTCCTATCGCAATTTTCACTGTTCTGCATCTCAAAGCATCCTCTGACGATGCCGTTTGCTGTTCCTGCTGCGGCCAGACTGCCCACAGCCATAATAATACATTATAGTCCGCACCGCCCGCTTCCGCAAGGGGGAAATCGACGGGATACGATGTTAGTATAGCACATCTGCCCCGCCAAAGTACAGCATCCGGGTGTGAAAATTCTGCATTCCTGTCTGAGGCAGTTTTCTTTTGCACATACTACCGTCTGAAACACCATTTCAGCCGAAAGGAGTCCACTGCCATGCGCAAGGTCTGGCTCTGCATTTTTTATGCGCTGTGCATTTTTACCATCGTGTTCAGCCTGTTCTGGATGGCCCTGCCCAGTCTCCCCTTCCCTGCCGACTCCGGCGAAGAGACGCCGGCCTCCGAGCCGGGTCTGGCCGCGCAGGGCTCCGCCGGGCAGAGCGGCACCGACTTCTACCTCTGCGACGAGGGTGGGCGGGTGGTCGTCTACACCTGCTCCGACAACGGACTGCCCGACAAGCGGCTCCTGCGCACCGGCATCTATGTCAATCTTCTGCCTGAGGCCGATGCCCTCCGGCTCAAACAGGGCCTCTACGTCACCGGCGAAACGGCCCTCCGGGCGCTGCTGGAAGACCTGGGTGAATAAACAAAAACAGTGCAGACATCCCCGGGGAGGTCTGCACTGTTTTTATACTTTATCAAAATCAGGCTTCGAGCTGTTCCAGCGGGACGAGGTAGTCCTTACGGCACTGCTCGTAGTTGAGCATATATTCCTTGGTGGGGTTGTGGTGCATCATGTTCTTGAGGGTATGGGAGTCGTAGTCCTCGCCTGCCTCCATGCCCACCAGACGGGCGGCGATGTTGGAGCAGTGGTCCGAGATACGCTCTACATTGTTCAGCACATCGAGATAGACGACACCGGTATCGATGGAGCAGGCACCATCCTTCAGGCGCTTGATGTGCTGCGCACGAAGCCGCTCCACGAGGATGTCGATGACCTGTTCCAGCGGCTCCACCTGGCTGGCGGTCCGGGCGTCGTCGAACTCGAAGGCGTCCGTGGTGAGGGTCAGTATCTTTTCCAGCGCATTGTCGAGAAGCTTCAGCTCCTGCTGTGCCTTTTCGCTGAAGGTGACTTCCTTGTCGGTCAGCTCCTGCGCTTTTTCTTTAATGTTGACTGCATAGTCACCGATACGCTCGCACTCGGTGACAAAGTTGAGCAGCTCGGTCACCTCATGGCTCTCCGCGTCGCCCAGCTCCTGGTCTGCCAGCTTGATGAGGTAGTTGGAGATGTCCACCTCCATCCGGTCGATGAGGTTCTCGCGGACATCGATGGCACTCACGACGTCCTCGTCCATCTTGAGCAGCAGCGGAGTGGCGAGGCCGACGTTGCGGGCTGCGCGGCGGGACATCTTGACCACCGCGTTCTTAGCCTGCTGCAAAGCCACAGCTGGGCTCTTGAACAGACGCTCATCCAGCACAGGCATACTCAGCTCCTGCGCCTCCTCCGCGCTGTTCGGCACGGTCATCATGGCCAGCCTGGACAGCACGCCGCTGCAGGGCAGGAAGAACAGCATCGCAATGACGCTGGTCATGGTGTGGATGTTTGCAATGCTGCTCTTGTTCATCACATCGCCCCACATGGGGATGCCGATGGTGAACTGGACTGCATAGACCAGCGCCAGCAGGATGACGCTGCCGATGATGTTGAAGTACAGGTGGATGAGGGCGGCGCGCTTGCCGTCCTTGGAGGAGCCGCCGATGGTCAGAAGCGGGGTGAACGCGGTGCCGATGTGGGCGCCCAGCACGATGGGGATGGCCGAGCTGAAGGTGACGAGGCCGGTGCTGGACAGCGCCTGCAGGATACCCACAGAGGCCGAAGAGGACTGGATGATGACCGTGACCACCACGCCCACGAGAACGCCGAGGATGGGGTTGGTCATGGTGACGAACAGCTCCTGGAACGCTGCGCTCTCACGCAGGGGCGACACACCGGTGTCCATCAGGCTCATGCCGGTGAACAGGATGCCGAAGCCCAGCATGATCTGGCCGATGTTCTTTTTCTTCGCGTTGCGGATAAATACATAAAAAATGCAGCCGATAAACGCCACCACCGGCGCAAACGTCTTGGGCTGGATGAGGGTCAGGATGAGGCTGTCGCCCGAAATATCCGCCATGCGGATGAGCTGACCGGTGACCGTAGTACCAATGTTTGCACCCATGATAACGCCTACCGACTGCGTAAGGGTCATGATGCCGGAGTTGACGAGGCCGACGCAAATGACGACCGTGCCGGCCGACGACTGGATGACGCCGGTGATGAGGGTGCCGAAAATGACGCCCTTGATGGTGGACGAAGTCAGTTTCTGCAATACGCCCTGCATCTTGCCGCCGGCCAGCTTTTCGAGGCCGGCACCCATGATCGACATACCATACAGGAACAGCGCAATACCGCCCAGCAGAGAGGTGATGTGTGTAATGTCCATAAAACAATGCTCCTAAAATCTTCCTATTGCTCCATTGCACAAGACGGCTGTGCTTAGCTCTCCATACGCAAAACGCCGTCCTTTTTATTATAGCATCGAACCCCCCGGCTCAACAAGCATTATTTTACAGGAAAATCACTTTTTTGACCGGAATTTTAAGATTTCCGGGCCTTCTTAGACGGTTCTTTTCTTGAATTTTACATTCATTTTACATTAGCATTTTCTAACCTCTGCTCCGACGTTTCCCGGCATTCCCGGGAATACATCAGGCGGCATCCAGCTCTTCCATCGCCTCCCGCAGGGTGTCCGCCGAGAACAGGAACGCGCCCGTCCCCGTATACACCTCCACATGACCGCCCACATACCGAAGCTCAATGTCTTTCATTCCTCTTCCCTCCTGTGTCTTTTTGTTCTGACAGGAGTATAGCAGAATAAAAATCCAATAAAATGTACTTTTAGGCAGTTTTTTGAGCAAAAAGGCGCAAAAAAGCTCTCTGTCAGCGTCCTTGCCCTCTCAGGTGCTCCGCGCAAGCTCCCCCAAGGGGAGAGCCAAAATCTGTCCGAACTTCTCCATTCACGCAGGAAACAGGGTGATTCGCGCAGGTTTTATTGATTTTTCTCCGCAGATGTGGTACATTTAGGGTAATTAGACCCCCCCTGTTTTTCACCATTCAAAGGAGGTTTTTGTATGCTGTCTTATCGTAAGCTTGCGATGCGTGTTCTGGGTCACCCTCTCCATACGGGGGGGATCGATTCACCCCGTCCGGCCTCTCAGCGGGCAGCAGCGTTTATCCTGACCGCCGCAATGCTCACCACCCTTGCCGCCCCGGCTTTTGCCGATATATGGCACATCGAAAATGGTGACATTACGATTTCGGCGGGTGAGAGCGGCAACAACGTCACCCAGAACAACAATACCACCTACGGCGACACCAACACCATCATCACAAATCAGAACAAGGACACCGCTTCTTCCCACACCGTGACCATCGAGGCCAAAGATAAGGACGATAAGGTCGAGGTCACACTCAAGGATGTGAACATCGACACCAGCAGCCGGAACAAAGCCGCCGTAAGCGTGACCGGCGAGGGCGACACCAATATCAAGCTGGATGGCGACAACGCGCTGAAGAGCGACATCTACCGCAGCGGCATCTACGGCAGCGGCAGCCTCACCATCTCCGGCGGCGAAAATGACAGCCTGACGGCCCAAGGCGGCAGCGGCGCAAACGGCATCTCCAGCAGCGGCAGCCTCACCATCTCCGGCGGTACGGTCACTGCCAACGGCGACGACGGCGGCCGCGGCATCTCCAGCAGCGGCAGCGTCACCATCTCTGGCGGTAGTACGGTCACTGCCAACGGCGGAAGCGGCACCATCTCCGGCGGCGACGGCATCACCAGTAACGGCGGCGTCACCATCTCCGGCGGTAGTACGGTCACTGCCAATGGCGGTAACGGCGGCAGCCTCGTCGGCGGCAGCGGCATCTCCAACGGCGGCAGCCTCACCGTCTCCGACGGTACGGTCACCGCCAAGGGCGGTAACGGCGACAGCAAAGACGGCTACGGCGGCGACGGCATCCGCAGCGGCGGCGTCGTCACCATCTCCGGCAATACGGTCAACGCCGCTGGCGGCTACGGCGGCAAAGTCGGCGGCTACGGCATCTGCAGCTTCGACCGTGTCGCCATCTCCGGCGGTACGGTCGAAGCCGCTGGCGGTAACGGCAGCACCGGCGGCGGCAGCGGCATCTACAGCAGCGTCATCGATCTGTCAGGCAGCCTTGAGCTGACCGCCAAGGCCGGCAGTCCCAACGGCAAGGCCCTCTCGCAGAAAGGCAGTGAGCTTGTCCTCGACACCATCAAGGACAAGCTGGGTCCGGGCGCAAAAGTCACCGCCACCGATGCCGACGGCAAGGTCATCGATCAGGTCTCTACCCCCCGCCCTGTGGAGCCGGAAGAGTCTTCTTCCTCTTCTGACGGCGGCTCTGCCGCCCCGTCCGCACCCGCCTCTCCCCTCCCCGGCCTGACTGTCACCGACAAGGACGGCCAGCGCATCTCCTACACGAGCACCCAGAGCGGCAATACCCTCACCGTCTGCGTCGGACGGCTCACAGCCTCCCTCCACGTCTCGCTGGCCGCCCTGCGTCAGCTGCGGGCTGAGGGCATCGAGACCATCGCCTTCCAGACCATCCTCTGCTCCACCAGCCTCTCGGTGGATGAACTGCTGACCATGGGCGGCGAGGACGCCGAGGCTGTGCTGACCCACCGGTTCACCGATTCCAGCCTCACCGTGGGCTGAAGCACCGCTCTCCCCTTCCCACAGGCATAGAAAGGCCCCGCTGCCCTGCACATTTCATGCAGAGCGGCGGGGCCTTTTCCTGTTTTACTGCACCCCGGCAGAAACCGGGACTCGTTTTTCCTGCTTTTCGGGCTTTCTGCGCTGCTCTGCGGCGGCAGCGCGAGAGCGGTCGTAGCAGTAGCGGATGATGGCCTGACGGCGGACGATGCCGATGAACATTCCCCGGTCATCCACGACGGGGACGAAGTTCTGGTTCATGGCCGCCTCGATGAGCTGGTCCATGCTCGTGGTGACCGTGACGGCCTTGTAGTCCCGCTTGTGGGCAAAATCCCGGATGGGGATGTCCTCTGCCGCCTCAAGGTCGAGGCCGTGGAACTTTTTCAGCCCCCAGAGGATGTCCCCTTCCGTCAGGGTCCCCACATACTCTCCCTTGCGGTTGAGCACCGGGATGGATGCGTAGCGGTTGTTCTCCCATTTTTCCAGCGTCTGGCGAAGGGTGAAGTCATCGTACACATACATCAGGTCCTGCTTGGGGGAAAGGAAAAACAGAATATTCATGAAAACAACTCCTATTGTGAACTTTTCCGCCGCCGGGCCGCAGCTCCTGTGCAGCCGCAGCAAATTCCTGTCTTCAGCACCTTGGCAGTCGAATGCCCCTGCATCCTGCGCCGGATACAGTCTTACTCTTGCCACCTTAGATTTTAGCACTTTTTCATAGTAAGATAAAGATGTCCGCGCCATCTTTTATATTTTATTCACAATCACCTTTTGTTTTGTCGGATAAATATTCACGAAATGGATGCACTGCGAAGGATTTTGTGCTATACTAACAGCAGGAACGCGGCCCTTTGCGGCTCTGTCTGTCTTTCAGTATACCGGCTTTGTGGTGTCGAAACAGACCGAGACGGGTAAGCCGTGCCTGACTTTTTTCTTTCTGTCAGCAATTATGTGCTGTACAGCTTCCTCATAAAGTTGTATAATAAGAGTGGTCCGCCGCCTTCTTAGGCCCGCGCACCGCCCCGCCGCCGTGCGGATCGGGGTATCATAATGAATAAAAGGAGCAGAGCGACTATGATCACTTCCCGTTTTCCGCTGGGAGATGTCAGCTTCTCAGCCGAGTATTTTTCCACGCTCGTGGGCGAAGCAACCAAACAATGCTACGGCGTGGCCGCAATGGCCCCCCGTGATCTGACCGACCGTGTCCGCAGCGCCGTGCGCGGCGTGGACGATTCGGCCAAGGGCGTCCGTGTCACACAGGAAGAGGGCCGTCTCGTGATCGAGCTGCACATTGCCGTCAGCTACGGGCTGAACATCTCCACCGCCGCGCGATCCATCTCGCACCGCGTGAAGGACGAGGTTGAGCAGGCCACCGGCCTGAAAGTCGCCCGCGTGGTCGTATCGGTCGATGACGTGGTTGCCTGATGAGACAAAGCCCGCCCGGGGGTACCGGGAAGATATAAGGAGTAAAAAGCAATGATTTCTGGTAAGATCCTGCGCGACGCCATTATTTCCGGCGCAAACAACATCAACAACCAGCGCTCCCGCGTGGACGAGCTGAACGTGTTCCCCGTCCCCGACGGCGACACCGGCACCAACATGGGCATGACCGTCGGCGCAGCCGTCCGTGAGCTGCAGGCCATAGACGACAGCTGCACCGTGGGCGAGGCCGCAAAGACCGCTGCCTCCGCCATGCTGCGCGGCGCCCGCGGCAACTCCGGCGTCATCACCAGCCTGCTGTTCCGCGGCTTCTCCAAAGCTCTGGAGGGTAAAAAGGAGGCTGACGCTTCCGACATCGTGGCTGCGCTGAAGAAGGGCGTCGAGGGCGCTTACAAGGCTGTCATGAAGCCCACCGAAGGCACCATCCTGACCGTTGCCCGCATCGCTTCCGAGGAAGCTGCTGCCTGCGGCAAAGAGGACGTGGCCGAGCTGTGGGACGTCGTGATGACCGCCGGTCAGAAGGCTCTGGAGGACACTCCCAACCTGCTGCCCGTCCTGAAGAAGGCCGGCGTCGTGGACGCCGGCGGTCAGGGCATCATGATCATCTTTGAGGGCATGGGCAAGGTCTTCCACGGCGAGGCCATCGTGGCCGGCGGCGAGGCTGTCCCCAACAAGGCCAAGCTCTCCACCGAAAACGCCGGCAAGGGCGTCTTCACCGACGACCTGATGAAGGTCGAGGACATCAAGAACGGCTACTGCACCCAGTTCCTCATCAATAAGAACGAGGGCGCAAGCGCCGCAAAGATGCGCGCCTTCGCCGAGTCCAACGGCGACAGTGTCGTCTGCATCGAGGACGATGACGTCATCAACCTCCATGTCCACACCGCCGACCCCGGCAAGATCCTGAGCGAGGCCATCAAGTACGGCTACCTGACCAACTTCAAGATCGAGAATATGCACGAGCAGTTCCTGGCCCGCCAGAAGCAGGGCAAGAGCCTCGAGAAGCAGGCTTCCGCCGAGAAGAAGCCCGACCCCGCCAGCGAGTTCATCTACGCTGCCGTTGACCCCAGCCGCGACTATGGCTTCGTTGCTGTCGCCGCCGGTGAGGGCCTGAAGGCCGTCTTCACCGACCTGGCCGCTGACGCTGTCGTCTCCGGCGGTCAGACCATGAACCCCGCCACCGAGGACATCCTTGCCGCCATCCAGAGCGTCCCGGCCAAGACCGTCTTTGTCCTGCCCAACAATAAGAACATCATCATGGCTGCTGAGCAGGCCCAGAAGCTGGCTGACCGTCAGGTGGTCGTCCTGCCCACCCGTACCGTCCCCATGGGCATCACCGCTCTGCTGAACTTCGACCCCTCTGCCACCGTGGAGGCCAACACCATCAACATGATGTCTGCCGCCGATAAGGTCTCCACCGGCCTCATCACCTACGCCGCCCGCGACAGCGAGTACGACGGCAAGCGCATCAGAAAGGGCGAGATCATGGCCCTGGAGAACGGCAAGATCGTCTCCACCTCCAACGACATCACCAAGGCCACCTATCGTCTGGCCCGCGGTATGTGCAAGAAGGATTCCAGCTTCGTCACCATCATCTCCGGCTGCGACGTCTCCGACGAGGATGCTGAGAAGGTGACCGAGATCGTCAAGGCAAAATGCCCCAACCACGTTGAGGTCAGCCACATCCGGGGCGGTCAGCCGGTCTACTACTATATGATCAGCGTGGAGTAAGCCTCTTCCCTGTTCAGAAACTCAATCGTATAACAAAACGACCTCTGCTTCCGGTCCATCCGGCTGCAGAGGTCGTTTTTTGCTGCAATTTTAAAAGAAGCTCACCTGACTGCTTTCCGGCAGCTCACCCAGAGCGCCCACCTGACGCAGGCGGTCGATGATGCTGCTGCCAACGCCAGAGGCCTGCTGCAGTTCCTCGATGGAGAGATACTCTTCGCCGTGGATGGTCACATTTTCCAGCGCATCGGCGGCGGCACCGCCCAGACCCTTCAAGGAGCAGAAGGGCAGGCGTACCTTGCCGTCCTCCACCACATACTTGGAGCCCCGGCTCTTGCCCAGCTCGATGGGCAGGAACTCGTAGCCGCGCACCAGCATCTCGTTGACCAGCTGGAGCGAGACGAGCACATCTTCATCCTTGGCGTTCTTCTCTTCCTTGAGGCGGCGCTTCACCTCGTTCATGTGGGCGCGGGCCACCGCCGCGCCGCCCACAGCGGCTTCATAGTCGATGTCATCGCCGCGGACGGTGAAGTACACCGCATAGAACGCCTGCGGGTGGTAGAGCTTAAACCACATGAGGCGGATGGCCGACATCAGGTAGGCCACCGCATGGGCTTTCGGGAACATATATTTTATCTTGCGGCAGCTCTCGATGTACCAGTCCGGCACATCATGTTCCCGCATGGCCTCTTCCCAGCCGGGCGCAAAGCCGCCCTTGGCCACCTTGCCCTTACGGACGGCCTCCATAATATCGAAGGCCATCTTCGGCTCGAGGCCCTTGCGCAGCAGATAGAGCATGATACTGTCACGGCAGCCGATGACCTCCGCGATGGTACAGGTGCCGCTGCGGATGAGCTCGTCGGCGTTGCCGGTCCAGACGTCGGTACCGTGGGACAGGCCCGAGATCTGGATAAGCTCGGAGAAATTCTTGGGACGGGCCTCCACCAGCATTCCGCGCACGAAGTTGGTACCCATCTCGGGGATGCCGAAGGTGCCGGTCTGGCTGTCGATCTGCTCCGGCGTCACACCCAGCTCTTCCGGGCTGGTGAGCAGGCTGTAGACCTTGGGGTCGTTCATGGGGATGCTGTCCACGGGGATGCCGGTGTACTCCTCGAAATACTTGTAGAAGGTAGGCATATCGTGACCCAGCTCGTCCAGCTTGAGCAGGGTGTCGTGGAGGTACTTGAACTCGAAGTGGGTAGTCAGCAGACCGCCCGCCACATCGTCCGCCGGGTGCTGGATGGGGCAGAAATCGTAGATCTCGTAGGTATCCGGCACGACGACCATGCCGCCGGGATGCTGGCCGGTGGTACGCTTGACGCCGGTACAGCCCAGCGTCAGGCGGTTCTCTTCCGCGTGGTTGACCGTTCTCCCCCGCTCATCCAGGTACTTTTTGACGTAACCGTAGGCCGTCTTGTCCTGAATACCGGAGACGGTGCCGGCCTTGAACACGTTGGCCTTGCCGAACAGCTCTTCCGTGTAGCGGTGGACGTTGGACTGGTACTCGCCCGAGAAGTTCAGGTCAATATCAGGCTCCTTGTCACCGTAGAAACCAAGGAAGGTCTCGAAAGGGATGTCGTGGCCGTCCACCAGCATCCGGGTGCCGCAGTGGGGGCAGTTCTTGTCGGGCAGGTCGAAGCCGTCGTCCACGCTGCCATCGGTGATGAACTCGCTGTACTTGCACTTGGGGCAGCGGTAGTGGGGCGGCAGACTGTTGACCTCCGAGATTCCGGAGAAGTGGGCCACAGCTGACGAGCCGACCGAACCACGACTGCCCACCTGATAGCCGCCCGCGTTGGAGTAGGCCACCAGTTTGACCGCGATGACGTACAGGACGGCGTAGCCGTGGCCGCAGATGGAGTCCAACTCTTTTTGCAGGCGCTTCTCCACGATCTCGGGCAGAGGGTCGCCATAGTCCCGCTTGGCGTGTTCCCAGGTCGCATCCCGGAGCTGCTGTTCTGCGCCCTCGATGCTGGGCGGGTAGGTGCCGCGCGGGATGGCGCGGACGTTGCCGTCGATGCTGGCCGCTATCTTGCGGGGATTGGTCACGACGATCTCGTAGGCCTTTTCCTTGGGCAGGTAGCTGAACTGGTTCAGCATATCCTCGGTGGTGCGGTAGAACAGGGGCGGCTGGTTGTCCGCGTCCTTGAAGCCGTTGCCCGCCTGCAGGACAGAGCGGTAGATGGCGTCCTCCGGCTCGGTGAAATGGACGTCGCCGGTGGCGATGACAGGCTTGTGCAGGTCTTCGCCCAGCTTGATGACGGTGCGGTTGAAGTCCTTGATGACCTCTTCGCTCTCCACCTTGCCCTCCCGCACCATATAGGCGTTGTTGCCCAGGGGCTGGACCTCCAAAACATCGTAGTACGATGCAATTTTCTTCAATTCTTCGTAAGAGCGGCCCTCTACGACAGCCCTGTAAAGTTCTCCTGCTTCACAGGCAGAAGTGAGGATAAGGCCGTCCCGATACTTGTTCAGAAGGCTGCGGGGGACGCGGGGCTTCTTGAAGAAGTAGTTGACATGGGCCTCGCTGACGATTTTATAGAGGTTTTTCAGGCCCATCTGGTTGCGCACGAGGATGATGAGGTGGAAGTACTTCTTCTTCAGTACCTCGCGGTTTCCGCCGAGGCCGGTGTTGATGCCGCTGACGGCGGTGACCTGCTTTTCCTCCAGATCTTTCAGCATGACGCAGAAGATGCGGCCCAGTGCGGCAGAGTCCTCGCAGGCGCGGTGGGCCTCGTAGGCGGGCAGCTCCAGATGCTTGTTGATGGTCCCCTGCTTGTAGTTGTGGAGGCCGGGGTACATGGCCTGAGCCATGGTCAGGGTGTCGATATAGGTCGGCTCAAACTCGATGCCGCTCCGCTTGGCGGCGGCGCGAAGGAACCGGATGTCGAAGGAGTGGGCATTGTGAGCCACAAGGATGCGGCCATCTACAAAGTCGAGGAAGGCTTTCAGCGCCTCGGCCTCGCTGGGGGCGTCGGCTACCATCTCGTTGGTGATGCCGGTCAGCTCGGTGATCTTGGAGGTGATGGCCTTTCCGGGTTTTACGAAGGTATCGAATTCTTCCACCACTTCCCCGTTCCGCACGATGACCGCGCCGATCTCTGTCAGGTACTCCACGCCGGGGTCGAGGCCCGTCGTCTCAGTGTCGAAGACGCAGAACTCACCGTTCAGCGGCTCGTCTTTCACGCCGTAGACGCAGGGTATCATGTCATCGACAAAGTAGGCCTCACAGCCGTAGATGAGCTTGAAGTCCGGGTCTGTCTTGTGGATGGCGTCTGCAGCCAGCATAGCCTCGGGGTAGCCCTGACAGACACCGTGGTCGGTGATGGCAATGGCCGGGTGGCCCATCCGGTGGGCCAGCTTGACGATGCCGCCGGGGTCGCAGAAGGCGTCCATGCTGGACAGCTTGGTATGCAGATGCAGCTCCACTCGCTTGACGGGGGCGTTGTCCTCCCGCTTTTTGCGCTCGACAAAGAGGACGTCGTAGGGCCAGACGATATAGTCGTGCTCGTACTTATCGTAGGAGCAGTCGCCGCGCACCACGACCGTCGTACCCTTGGGGATGGACTCCCACTTGGAGCAGTCCTCCCCTTCCTGCGCACGGATCTTCAGGTTGATGGAGCCGGTGTAATCGGTAATGGAGACAGTGTATATCTTGCGGAAGTTGCCCTTCACTTCGGTGAAGAAGACGTCGCCCCAAATCATGCACTTGCCGCCCTCGCCGCCCAAATCCTTGAGGGGGGTGAGGTTTTTCGGGGTGAACATCTTGCCGTGGAAGATGGTGACGGGCTTGTCCGTAAGGTCGAGGCCCTCCACCTTGATGGAGGGGGCAGTGTTCTTTTTCTCGAACTTGACGACAGGCGGCGCAATTTTCCGCTCAAGTTTTTCTTCCATCTGGCGCTGTTCGGCCTCGCCCACGCTGCTTTCCAGCGTCACTTTGGGCTTTACGCCGGTGTGGGCGGCGATGCGCTCCGCCAGCAGGCGCTCGAACTGCATCTCCTGCAAAAACTTCGTGCCGTGGCAGACGCCGATGGTGATGTTCTGGCCGGTGATGGTGATGCGGCAGCGGTCGAGGAAACCGTTGATGGGGACACCATCCCGTTTCATCTCCTCCATCATTTCCCGCAGACCGGCTTCATCCAGCGTCGCATAGCCGAAAAGATTGTTGATACGGAGCTCGAAGCCCTCGTAATCCGGTGCCAGCGAGGCCAGCAGCCGGGCGCACAGCCCCTTGTCCAGCGGGGCAGAACTGCGCAGCGTAAAGATGACCTGCCGCTCCTGCCGCAGCATCTGGGCGTGCTCGACGACCACGCGGCCAAAACAGGCCGCAAAGTCCGGGTCCGCCATAAACTGCGGCCATAGCTGGGAAACAAGTGGTGTCACAGTGGTACTCCTTTTCTATCAGATAACAGCACAAACTGCCGCGCCCTAGAAAAGGGCGTGGCAGCAGGTTGTTCTTGAGCTTACAGCTTATAGATCTCCTCCATGAACTGGTCGAGGATATTATCCCCCGTCAGCTTCTTGACGGGGTTGCCGTGGACGAACAGCACTGCCTCGCCCTTTCCGCCGGCAATGCCGATGTCAGCCTCACGGGCCTCGCCGGGGCCGTTGACGACACAGCCCATGACAGCCACCTTGATGGACTTTTTGCAGCCCTGAAGCCGCCGCTCCACCTCATTTGCGATTTCGGTGCAGGGGTACTGGGTGCGGCCGCAGGTCGGGCAGGTGATGACCTCCGGGCCGGCCACCGGAAAGCCGACAGCGCGCAGGATATTGTAGCCTGCTTCCACTTCCTTCTCAGGGTCAGCAGCCAGCGAGACACGGATGGTGTCGCCGATGCCTTCCAGCAGCATCCCGCCGATGCCCATGCCGCTCTTGAGCAGGCCCATCTGGTAAGTGCCGGCCTCCGTGACGCCCACATGGAGCGGGTAGTCGGTCACAGCGCTGAGCTGGCGGTATGCC
>OCHB01000973.1_pt1 | contig 24635 bp, 20 predicted proteins | sample 1538731 | NCBI WGS metagenome assembly OCHB01 (sample SAMN04571721, study PRJEB22368) | human gut metagenome | biome: human gut; material: stool | host: Homo sapiens | place: Luxembourg | collected 2012-09-20 | reverse complement strand
GCCTTTTATGGGTGCGTGGTTGGTCGGGGGACGATGCCCGGAGCGCTGCAGGGCTTAGCCGATATACTCCGACGGGTCAATGATGACGCCGTCCTTGGCCACGGAGAAGTGCAGATGGGGGCCCATGCTGCTCTCGGCGGCAGCGGTGCTGCCCACCAGACCGATGATATCTCCCGCCGCCACCTGCTGGCCCTCCGTTACCGGGGGTTCGGCCTGCAGACAGCTATACTGGGTGGTGTAGCCCCCGGCGTGCTCGATGACCACGGTGGTTCCCATGAGCTCGTCGCTCTTGATCGACACCACCATGCCGCTGGCGGCGGTTTTGACGGCGTCACCCTCGGCGGCTTGGATATCCAGCCCGTTGTGGGTGCGCCAGTCCGCCATGGTTTCGTCATACATCAGTTCCGTGGTGCTGAACACCGTGACGGTGGTGCCGTCCAGCGGAGACACTACCTGCGGCAGCAGGTCCTCCGGCTCCGGGGCGGGCTCCTCCTCCACGGTCGGGACCTCTATGGGCTCCGGCTGGAGCACCGGGGCCGTCCACTGGGCGTCATTGCGCTCGGTTTGCCGGGCGGGCGGGGTGGGGTCGTCGATGGTGACGTTGGCGGGGCGGATCAGGGTGAAATAGCCGATGGCTCCCACTGCCGCAAGGCAGAGAGCAAGGGCTATGTAGAAGCCCTTGCCGCCGGCGGAGCGGGACTTGGAACGGTCGATTCTGCTCATAGCTGCCTTTCCGTTCCGGCGCAGAGCGCCGGAAGCCGCATGGTTGACGGTGTGCGGCACGCCGAAATGGGACACAAAAAAAGTCTCTGCCCTCAGTATGCACAGGCAGAGACTTTTTTAATCATTTTTTCGGCGGAAGGGCATTTTTCTCACCGGACGATGAGGCTCTTACCGTCCATCTCCGGCGGGCAGGCCAGACCCATCACATCCAGAATGGTGGGGGCGATATCCGCCAGACGGCCGGTCCGCAGCTCCGTGCCAGCGCCGCAGAGGATGAAGGGTACGGGGTTGGTGGTATGGGCGGTCATGGGACTGCCGTCGGGCTGGCGCATCACCTCGGCGTTGCCGTGGTCGGCGGTGATCATGGCGATGCCTCCCATTTTCAGGGTGGCCTCCACCACACGGCCCACACAGGTATCCACCGTCTCCACCGCCTTCACGGCGGCCTCCAGTACCCCGGTATGGCCCACCATGTCGCAGTTGGCGAAGTTCAGGATCACCACGTCGTAGGCCCCGGAGTTGATGCGCTCGACGCACTTGTCGCACACCTCATAGGCGCTCATCTCCGGCTGGAGGTCATAGGTGGCCACCTTGGGGGACGGCACCAGCACCCGGTCCTCGCCGGGATACTGCTTCTCCACACCGCCGTTGAAGAAGAAGGTGACGTGGGCATACTTCTCCGTCTCAGCGATCCGCAGCTGGGTCAGGCTCAGTGAGCTGAGGTACTCGCCCAGCCCGTTCTTCACCGCCACACGGGGCCACGCCACCAGCACGTTGGGCATGGAGGCGTCGTACTCCGTATTGCAGACGTAGGTGGTGGGGAAAAACTCCCGCTGAAAGCCGGTGAAGTCCGGGTCCACGATGGCTCGTGTGATCTCTCTGGCCCGGTCGGGACGGAAGTTGAAGAAAATGACGCTGTCGTTATCGGAGACGGTGCCGTCGCTGTCGCAGACCACCGGCTCCATGAACTCGTCGGTGACGCCCGCCACATAGGACTGGGCCACGGCGTCCACCGGGTCGGGGTTCTGGTTGCCCTCGCCGTAGACCATGGCGTCATAGGCCAGCTGCACCCGCTCCCAGCGGTTGTCCCGGTCCATGGCATAGTAGCGGCCCATGACGGTGGAGATCTTGCCTACCCCCAGACGGCGGCAGGTCTCGGCGCAGTCCGCCACAAAGCCCTTGCCGCTGGTGGGGGACACGTCACGTCCGTCCAGAAAGGCGTGGATATACACCCGGTCCAGCCCCTTGCGGCGGGCCAGCTCCAGCAGGGCGTACAGATGCTGAATATGGGAGTGGACGCCGCCGTCGGACAGCAGACCGCACAGGTGCAGCCGGGTCCCCTTTTGCAGGCAGTCATCCACCGCCTTGTTATAGGCTTCGTTGGCAAAGAACGTGCCGTCCTCGATGGCACGGCTGATGCGGGGCAGATCCTGAAACACCACCCGGCCGCCGCCGATGTTGGTGTGGCCTACCTCACTGTTGCCCATCTGCCCCTCCGGCAAGCCCACGTCCAGTCCGCTGGCGGACAGGGTGGTGTGAGCATAATCCGCCCACAGGCGGTCCAGCACCGGGGTATTGGCCAGACTGACGGCGTTGCCGGGGCCGGGCTGGGTCAGGCCGAAGCCGTCCATGATGATGAGAGTAGTAGGCGTTTTACCCATAGCAGTTCCTCCCGCAGGCTTATTCCTGATTGGCGGCGTTGACGATCTCCACAAAGTCCGCCGCTTTCAGGGAGGCCCCGCCGATGAGGCCGCCGTCGATATCCGGCTGGCTCAGCAGCTCCGCTGCGTTGGCGGGTTTCATGGAGCCGCCGTACTGCACGGTGACGGAGCGGGCGATGCGGGCGCCGTACAGGTGGCGCACGGTGGTGCGGATGAAGGTGCAGACCTCCGCCGCCTGCTCGGCAGTAGCGGTCTTGCCGGTGCCGATCGCCCAGATGGGCTCATAGGCGATGACGCACTTGCGGACCTTTTCCGCCGGTACGCCGGCCAGAGCGGACTTCACCTGCAGAGCGATGAGCTCCATGGTGATGCCCAGCTCCCGCTGCTCCAGGCTCTCGCCCACGCAGATGATGGGATGCAGGCCCGCCTCCAGCGCCGCCAGCACCTTCTTATTGACGGTGAAGTCCGTCTCGCCGAAGTACTGCCGCCGTTCGGAGTGGCCGATGATGACGTACTTGACGCCCAGATCCTTCAGCATATCGGCGGACACCTCGCCGGTGTAGGCGCCGGACTTCTCATAAAATACGTTCTGAGCGCCCACGGACACCCGAACGTCCTTGAAGGCCTTCATGGCGGCGGGGATATTCACGGCGGGGACGCACACCACCACGTCGCACCACTTGGCCTTGGGCAGGATGGCCTTCAGCTCCTCGGCAAATTTCTTCGTCTCGCTGGCAGTCTTATTCATCTTCCAGTTGCCGGCGATAATGGTCTTACGGTATCTGCGATTCATAATTTCTCTTGCTCCTCTTTCCTTACAGATCTTTCCCTATATATCATAGAACACACAACGCTCTGTGTTTACTTATCCAGCAGGCACGCCACGCCCGGCAGCTCCTTGCCCTCCAGAAATTCCAGAGAGGCGCCGCCGCCGGTGGAGATGTGGGTGATCCTGTCGGCAAAGCCCATCTGCTCCACGGCCGCCGCACTGTCACCGCCGCCCACGATGGTCACGGCACCGCTGTCGGCCAGCGCCTGCGCCATGGCGCGGGTGCCGGCGGCGAACTTCTCGAACTCGAACACGCCCATGGGGCCGTTCCACACCACGGTGCCGGCACCACGGACGGCGTCGCAGAACAGCTGCACCGTCTCCGGGCCGATGTCCAGACCCTCCATATCGTCGGGGATGGCGTCGGTGGGGACCACACGGCTCTCGGCATCGGCGGCGAACTCCGTGGCGGCCACGGTGTCCGTGGGCAGCAGCAGCTTCACGCCCTTCTCCTGCGCCTTGGCGATCATCTGGCGGGCGTAGTCCAGCTTATCGTCCTCGCACAGGCTCTTGCCGATGGAGCCGCCCTGCGCCTTGGCGAAGGTATAGGCCATGCCGCCGCCGATGATGACGGTGTCAGCCTTATCCAGCAGATTGTTGATGACGTTGATCTTGTCGGAGACTTTGGCGCCGCCCAGCACCGCCACGAAGGGGCGCTTGGGGTCATCCAATGCACCGCCCATGACCTCCAGCTCACGGGCCACCAGCAGGCCGGAGACGGCGGGCAGGAAGGCCGCCACACCGGCGGTGGAGGCGTGGGCCCGGTGGACCGTGCCGAAAGCGTCGGAGACGTACAGCTCCGCCATGGAGGCCAGCTCCTTGGCGAAGGAGGGGTCGTTCTTCTCCTCACGGGGATCGAAGCGCAGATTCTCCAGCAGCATGATCTGGCCGCCCTGCAGGGCCGCCGCCTTGCTCTTGGCGTCCTCACCCACGATGTCCTTGGCGAAGATGACCTCCTGACCCAGCAACCGGCTCAGCCGCTCCGCCACGGGAGCCAGCGTCAGGCTCTCCTTCCACTGGCCCTTGGGCTTGCCTAAATGGGAGCAGGCGATGACCGCCGCCCCACGCTCCAGCAGATACCGGATGGTGGGCAGGGCCGCCACGATGCGCTTGTCGCTGGTGATGGCACCGGTGGCCTTATCCTGCGGGACGTTGAAGTCACAGCGCAGCAGGATCTTCTTCCCCGCCACGTCTACATCCATGATGGTCTTTTTATTGTAGTTCATATCGGTAGACTCCTTTATGAAAAATAGTACTTATTCCGCCATCTCCCCCGTGCCGGTAAGGCCGGGGAAGCCGTTTTGGCGCAGGGCCTCGTAGGTGAGGATGGCCACGGAGTTGCTGAGATTCAGGCTGCGGGCTTCCCGCCGCATGGGCAGACGGATGCAGCGCTCCCGGTGGGCCGTGCGGAACCACTCCGGCAGCCCCGCCGTCTCCTTGCCGAAGAAGATCCAACTGTCCGGCGTGAAGCGGGCCTGCGTATAGTCCTGCGGGGCCTTGGTGGTGGCCAGCCACAGTTCCTCCCCCGCCTCCGGGTGTTGGGCAAAGAGGTCCGACAGGCTCTCGTAGTCCTGCACCTGCACCAGATGCCAGTAGTCCAACCCCGCCCGCTTCACGGCCCGGTCGGAGATATCAAAGCCCAGCGGGCGGATCAGGTGCAGGCGGCTGCCGGTAGCGGCGCAGGTGCGGGCGATATTGCCGCAGTTCTGGGGGATCTCCGGCTCCACCAATACAATATTCAGCACGGAGCAGCTCCCTCCCTTCCTGCCCCTGCGGGCGCATCGTCTCATCGATTCATGTATTGTAATGCAATCCGCAAAAAAATGCAACTATAACTTGCAGAATCCACATATTTTTTCTTAAAAATATAAAATTTTCCTTCGCTTCACCGCAAAAACCGTCGCTTTTTGCGGCTCCCTCTCCTCCGTGGGAGAGGTTTTCTGCCCTGAGAAAAATTATTGCCGGGAAAATATGTGAAAATACTGGATTTCTTTGTAAAGTCTGTTATAATAAAGGCAGTATGCAGAGAGGGGGAGGATTCCCATGGATCGTAGTGTGGTATTTTTGGATCTGAAGGGCGGCTGCGCCCCCTGTGACAAACCGCTGATGCTGCGGCCGATCCTGTTTTGCCCGGTACTGACCTGGGTGGCACAGGAGTTGACGGTCTGCGGCGCTCAGCGGTTTTTTATTGTGTGTGACGAGGCGTGGCAGGATGAGGTGCGGGAGGCCATGGAGGGCTTCGACACCCGGCTGTTCGCCTCCGCTCAGGAGGCGCTGGCCGATGCAGAGGGTGAGGTCATCGTGGTCCCCGGCCCCGTGGTGCCGGTGTACGGCCCGGAGGACAGCCGCAGCGTATACGCCGCCGAGGTCGGGACGCTGAAGGCTCGTCTGGAGAGCGGCATCCCTCTGACGGACTGCCCGGCGGAGGCCTGCGGCATCCGCAGTTTGTGGCAGACGCAGACGCTGCCGCCGGTATTCCGCCCGGTGGCGGATGAGGCGGCGCTGAACGCCGCTATGCCGGATGCCCGTGAGCTGCTGCTGCGGCGCATGACGGGCGTCACCGTCATAGACCCCGCCACGACCTATATCGACCCCCGCTGCTCCATCGCTCCCGGCGTGACGCTGCTGCCGGGTACCATCCTCCGGGGTCATACCGCCATCGGCTCCGGCTGTGAGATCGGCCCCAACGCCATGGTGCGGGACTGCATCGTGGGAAAGGACACCACCATCAATGCCTCGCAGGTCAATGAGAGCACCATCGGCAGCCACACCACCGTGGGACCCTTCACCTATGTCCGGCCCAACTGCCGTATCGGTGACCACTGCCGGGTAGGGGACTTCGTGGAGGTGAAGAACTCCGTCATCGGAGACGGCACCAAGATCAGCCATCTGACCTATGTGGGCGACAGCGACGTGGGCCAGCGGGTGAACTTCGGCTGCGGCACCGTCACCACCAACTATGACGGCCACAAAAAGCACCGCTGCACCATTGGCGACGATGTGTTCCTGGGCTGCAACACCAATCTCATCGCCCCCGTCACCGTGGAGGACCGGGCCTACACCGCCGCCGGGTCCACCGTTACCGACGACGTGCCGGAGGGCGCTCTGGCCATCGCCCGTCAGCGCCAGACCAACATCCGGGGCTGGGCGGACCGGCTGCGGAAAACGTGGAAGAAATAACGTGAGTTACGACGGCAGTCGTCTCAATATATCTGCACCAAGAGAGAGAAATTTTTGGAATATGATAGAAAGCGAGTGTGTAAAACAATGATTTCTCATGGCAAGGACATCAAGCTCTTCACCGGCAACTCCAATCCGGCGCTGGCGGAGGAGATCTGCAAGCTTATCGGCACCAAGCTGGGTGAGGCCGAGGTCAAGTCGTTTGCTGACGGCGAGGCCTCCGTCTCCCTGTACGAGTCCGTTCGAGGCAGCGATGTGTTCCTCATCAACTCCACCTGCAAGCCCGTCAACGACAGCCTCATGGAGCTGCTCATTATGATCGACGCCTGCAAGCGGGCCTCCGCCGGTCGTGTCACCGCTGTGATCCCCTACTTCGGCTATGCCCGTCAGGATCGCAAGGCCAAGAGCCGTGATCCCATCTCCGCCAAGCTGGTGGCCAATATGCTCACCGCCGCCGGAGCGGACCGTGTGCTGACCATGGACCTCCACGCCAGTCAGATCCAGGGCTTCTTTGACATCCCTGTGGACAACCTGCTGGGCAACCCGGTTTTCGTGGACTACTATGCCAAGAAGTTCGGCTCCAAGGCCGAGGATATGGTGGTGGTGTCCCCGGATGTGGGTTCTGTGGCCCGTGCCCGGACCTTCGCCCAGAAGCTGCATATGAACCTTGCCATCGTGGATAAGCGCCGCCAGAAGGCCAACCAGTGCGAGGTGATGAACGTCATCGGCGACGTGGCCGGTAAGGACTGCATCCTCTTTGACGACATGGTGGATACCGCCGGTTCCCTCTGCAACGCCGCCAAGGCCATCGTGGAGGTGGGCGGCGCCAACCGCGTGTTCGCCTGCGCCAGCCACGGTGTGCTGTCCGGCCCCGCTCTGGAGCGGCTGGAGGCCAGCTGCATCGAGGAGCTGGCGCTGCTGAATACCATTCCGGAGTCCATGGGCGAGGGGTGCAGCAAGATCAAGTATCTGTCTGTGGCCCCCATGTTTGCCGAGGCCATCGAGCGCATCTATCAGGAGATCTCCATTGCCAAGCTGTTCAACTGAGCGAGCTTGTGAGAAACAGGCGGGTGAGGATCACCCGCCTGTTTTTTTGTGGGGAGGCAAAGCAGGGAAATACTCTTCTCCACTTGAGATGCTCCCCATGCAAAAAGGAACGTGCCATGGCACGTTCCTTTTTGCTAATCATTTTCTTGCTTCAGCTGTTATTCTCCCGTTTCGGCTGCTTCCCTGTTTCAGCCACTGCCCCTTGCTTTGTCCGTCAGGGACGAGGCTGCTGCTGGGTGATGCAATGGATATTGCCGCCGCCGAAGGCCACCTCACGGGTCTGCACGCCCACCACCTCACGGTCCGGGAACATCTCCTGCACCTGCCGCACTGCCAGAGCGTCGTTCTCGTCGCCGTACTGGGGCAGGATCACGCCGCCGTTGACAATGAGGAAGTTCATATAGGAGGCGATGCTCACCTCGCCGTTTTCACGGGGGACGGTACCCTCCACGGCGTCGATGGTCTCGGCGCCCTCCAGCCGGCAGGGCTCACGGGTCAGGCACAGCTTATGCACCTTCAGCCGCCGGCCCTTGGCGTCGGTGGCCTGAGACAGGGTGCGGTAGGCGTCCTGCGCCGCCTGATAGAAGGGGTTGTCCTTGTCCTCCGTCCAGATACAGGCCACCTCCCCCGGCGCCACGAAGCAGGCCACATCGTCGATATGGCCGTTGGTCTCGTCGGGATCGATGCCGTCCCGGAGCCACAGCACCTTCTCGCAGCCCAGATACTGGCACAGCTTCTCCTCGATCTCCGCCCTGGACAGATCGGGATTCCGGCCGGGGGACAGCAGGCACATCTCCGTGGTCAGCACGGTACCCTCGCCGTCCACATGGATGGAGCCGCCCTCCAGCACGAAGCCCTCCGTGCGGTAGGAGTCCACGTCCGCCATCTCACAGATCTTCTGCGCCACCTGATCGTCCCTGTCCCACGGGAAGTACAGGCCGTCGTACAGGCCGCCCCATGCGTTGAAGGTCCAGTCCACCGCCCGCAGGCCGCCCTGTCCGTTTACCAGAAAGGTGGGGCCGCAGTCCCGGACCCATGCGTCGTTGGAGGACACCTCCACCACCCGGATCTCCTCCGGAAGGCGGGCCCGTGCATTCTGATACTGTCCGGCGCTGACGCACATGGTGACCTTTTCAAACCGGGCAATGGCACGGGCCACCTGACAGAAGGTCTCCTGTGCGGGCTTGGCCCCGCTGCGCCAGTTGTCGTTGCGCTCCGGCCAGAGCATCCACACCCCGTCCTGGGGTTCAAATTCCGCAGGCATCCGATAGCCGTCCGCCTTGGGGGTAGAGCCGATGATACGTTTTGCCATATAATGCTTCCTCCTGCAATCAGTGTTGGGGCCGCCGGGCTGCAATGAGCACCTCGCCCAGCAGCACGCTCAGCACGGAGCCGACGGTGATGGGCAGCACGCCGGTGAGAGTCTCCCGATCCCACGACAGCGGCACGGCGGTAAAGATGATGGATAGAATGATCAGGGCCATAGGCACATAGGCCAGCCACTTCAGAAAGCCGCTGCGGCCCGGCACCCGGAAGGGACGTTCCCGATCCGGGAATTTCCGCCGCAGGGTCAGAAACGCCGGGAACACCGGCAGATAGCTCAGCAGCAGCATCACCAGATTCAAGGCGAAGAAGCTCCAGAACAGGGACGAGTCGGGGCTGAGCCGCTCCATCACCGCCCCCAGCAGGCACACGGCAGAGGCCACGATGCCGCTGGTGACGGCGGAACCCACGGGCATATCGTTGCGCTTCCAGCGCCGGGCGAACACCGCCGGCATATCGCCCCGGTCGGCGGCGTAGGCGGCGGTGGAGTTGACGCCCATGGACCATGAGATCATATTACCAAAAAGCGTCACCAAAAACAAGAGAGCCACCACCCGCACCAGCGTACCGCCGGCCCCGCCGGTCATCAGGGACACGGCATCGATGAGACCGGAATCCGGACTGATGTCCCGTACCGGCACGGCGGCGCCGATGCCGAAGGCGGAGAACAGGTAGATGGCGGCGATGACGATGCCGCCGGTGACGATGGCCTGCGGGATCTGCCGCCGGGGGGCCTGCATATTGTCGGCGTAGGTGCAGACCACCTCGAAGCCCAGAAAGTTAAAGAGAATGACGGAGATATAGGACAGGCTGTTCAGGTCGAAGGACGGCAGGAAGGTCCGGGCCTCCATGCTGTTGACGAAGCCGTTTTTCGACACGTACACGATGCCCAGCACCCCCACCGTCAGCGCCAGCAGGATCTTGATGGCGGCACTGAGGTTCAAAATCAGGATGCTGTCGCACACCGGATAGGCGGCGATCCATGTGATGATCCAGATGAAGGCCAGCTGGATCACCAGTGACCACACCGGGTCGATGCGCCCGCCGAAGATCACCTCCAGCAGCTCCGGGCATACCACCGCCAGAGACGCCATCCACAGCGGGAAATTGATCCAGTAGTACCACGAGGCCCGTGCGCCCCAGCGGGTGCCGGGATAGGCGGTCTGGATCCAGTCGTACAGGCCGCCGTCGCCGGGAAAGGCCGTCCCCAGCTCCGAGGCGATGAGGCCGTAGGGCAGCAGGAACGCTGCGATCATGAACAGCCACCAGAAGTACTGGCTGTTGCCGATGGAGGCCACCGGCGCCGCCGCCTCCGCCACGAATACCACGCAAATGACGGACAGGATCACATCCGCCAAGCGGAATTTTCTGCGGTTTTCCATAGGCCGTCAGCAGTAGATGCGGTCCTGCAGGAACCGCTCCAGCGTGTCCCGTGCGGCGGCGATCTCCAGCTCCGTGTGTTCCGGGCGGCAGCGGGTGAAATAGACCAGCAGGCCCCGCATGGCCGTCAGGCGGTTGCCGGCCTGCTCCCAGCACAGGGAGGAGGCGGAGTCCGCCACCTCGTCCGTCACGTCCTCGCCACGGGTGGCCGGCAGGCAGTGGAGGAACTTGCAGCCGATGGCTCCCAGCGCCATCAGCTCCCGGTTCACCTGATAGTCGTGGAATACCTGCACCCGCTCCTCCTTGGGCATCTCATTTTCGTACAGGCCGTACCACACGTCGGTGTAGATGAAATCGGCGTCCCGGACGGCGGAGCGGTCATCCGTCACCAGCCAGCTGCCGCCGGAGAGCTGGCAGTTGCGCTCTAAAATGGTCTGATGCTTCTCCGTCAGCTGGTGGCCCGCCGGGCCGTAGTGGACGAAGTGCATCCCCAGCTTGGTGGTGATGAAGCCCAGCGAGGCACAGACCTGCGTGCCGTCCCCCACGAACACCACCTTCACGTCCTTCAGGCGCTTGCCCTGGGGCAGATGCTCGAAGATGGTACACAGATCCCCGATCTCCTGCGTGGGGTGGTTGTAGTCGGACATTCCGTTGAGCACCGGGACGGTGCAGGACTGGGCCAGCTCCACGACGGTCCGATGCTCGATGACACGGGCCATCACCACATCCACCAGACGGGACAGCACCTTGCCGGTATCCCCGATGGTCTCATGGCCTCCCAGCTGGATCATTCCCGGTCCCAGATACTGGGCGTGGCCGCCCATCTGGCTCATGGCTGTCTCGAAGGAGACACGGGTACGGGTGGAGGACTGCTGGAAGATCATGCCCAGTGTCATGTCCTGCATCAGGGGCGGATAGTACCCGCTGCGGATGGCCCGCTTGATGGCAAGGCTCAGCTCGATCATATCCACCAGCTGCTCCCGTGTGAACTCATTTGTGTCGATGAAATCTTTCACCATAGCTTGCGCTACCTCCTGCGTCATAAAATGGAAACGCCCATAGTTTGCGCCGCAGGAAGCGGAATATGTACGCCATGATGCCCTCTTTTGCAATTTCCCCTTGTTATCTGCGGATAAATGCGATATAATGCTCTGTATTAGTATCAATCGTACCATCGGGCAGTCTGCCCTTTATCCTGAACGGAAAGGAAGAATACTATGATTAAGGTCCAGTCCCAGCGGGGCGAGATCAGTATCAGCAGCGCCGTATTCACCAGCATCACCGGCGCCGCCGCTACCAACTGCTTCGGCGTCAAGGGCATGGCCTACCGCAGCATGACGGACGGCTTGGTCCATCTGCTGCGCCGGGAAGCCATGAGCAAGGGCGTAAAGGTCACCTATAACGAGGACGGCACGGTGTCCATCGAGCTGCACATCATCGTGGAGAACGGTGTGAATATCGCCACGGTATGCCGCTCCATTATGGGCGAGGTCAAATATGTGGTCACCAAAAATACCGGCGTGGAGGTCCGTGAAGTGAATGTCTTTGTGGACTCCATCACCGTGTGATGGACGTCGGTAGGAGGAGAAGCAAGAGCATGACAGAAAAAATCAGCGGCGGCGCCTTCAAGCAGATGGTCGCCTTCGGCGCCGCCTGTATCACCCGTGAAAAGCAGGCCATCAACGACCTGAACGTATTCCCCGTGCCGGACGGCGATACCGGCACCAATATGAGCCTTACCATCCAGACCGCTGCGGCGGAGCTGAAAAAGTGCGAGCCTGCCACGGTGGGCGAGGCCGCCAAGATCACTGCCAGCGCCCTGCTGCGGGGCGCCCGCGGAAACTCCGGCGTTATCCTGTCCCTGCTGTTCCGGGGACTCTCCAAGTCCGCCAAGGGGCTGGAGGAGATGGACGGCGTACAGCTGGCGGCGGCCATGTCCGAGGGCGTGACCACGGCCTACGGCGCCGTGATGAAGCCCGCCGAGGGTACGGTGCTGACGGTATCCCGTCTGGCGGCGGCCAGAGCTGAGGAGGCGGCGCAGGAGCAGAACTGCGCCGAATATGTGCTGGCGGAGGCCATTGCCACGGGCTATGAGACGCTGGCCGAGACCACGGAGATGAACCCGGTGCTGAAAAAGGCCGGGGTGGTGGACGCCGGCGGCAAGGGCTACCTCATCATTCTGGAGGGGATGCTCAGCAGTCTGCGGGGCGAGCCCATGCCGGAGGTGGAGGAGGAGCCGGAGCACGACAAGGCGGACTTTGCCGCCATCGGAGACGAGGACATCACCTTCGCCTTCGACACGGTGTTCATCGTCCGCAAGAACGATCCCAACGTGGATCTGGCCCCCTTCCGGGCTTATCTGGACAGCATCGGTGACAGTCTGGTCATCGGCGAGGACGACGAATCCTTCAAGGTCCATGTTCACACCGACACCCCCGGCGAGGCCCTGACGGCGGCCCAGCGATATGGTACGCTGGAGTTGGCCAAGATCGAGAATATGCGGACCCAGGCCGCCGATCTGGCAGCGGGCCGCAAGGCCCAGAGCACCGACGATCTGGACGCCATCGAGGCGGAGCTGGAGCAGGCCGAGCAGGCGGAGGTCCCCGCCGAGAAGCGCTACGGCTTTCTGGCGGTATGCGCCGGAGACGGACTGGCGGCAGCCTTCCGGGATCTGGGCGTGGATCGGGTGGTATCCGGCGGCCAGACCATGAATCCCTCTACGGAGGCCATTCTGCGGGAGGTGAACCACACCCCCAGCGAGATCGTGTTCGTGCTGCCCAACAACAAGAACATCGTCATGGCGGCCCAGCAGTGCGTGGGGCTGACAGAGAAGCAGGTCATCGTGGTACCCACCCACAGCATCCCTCAGGGCATCAGCGCCATGATGAGCGTGGACACGGCGGAGGAGGATCCACAGGCCATTCTTGCGGCCATGACCGAGGCGGCCGCCGCTGTCACCACGGCCCAGATCACCTATGCCGCCCGCAACTCCGACTTCGACGGCTTCGCCATCAACGAGGGTGACTATCTGGCCCTGCTGGACGGCAAGCTCTTCGGCACGGAGCGGGACATCACCTCCCTGCTGACCCGACTGGCGGCGCTGGCGGCGGAGCGGGAGGCGGCCTTCGTCACCCTGTTCTACGGCGAGGGCGTATCGCAGGAGGAGGCCGAGGCGGCGCAGGCCCTGTTCACCGAGGCCTGCCCGGAGACGGAGGTCTCCCTCCTCAGCGGCGGTCAGCCGGTGTACTACTACACCATCTCCATCGAGTAAAACCGAGTCTATCGCACCGAAGCATTCCCCGGACAGGACACTGTCCGGGGAATTTTTTCTGCCGGGCGGGGTTCGGGTTTCCCCGGCAGTGGCCGGCATTTCCCGGCAAATGATTTTTCGGTATGATATTGCAAAACGGTCGCCCTTGTGTTATGATGAGGAGGATAACGTTCCAGCCATTGAGCTGGACTCCGTTTCTTTTTCAGCAGACGGTCCAGTCCCTGTGAGGGGACAGGTGGAATAGGGTGCAAATCCCTGCGAGTGGGTCACTGTGAAGCCCTCCCGGCGGCAAGTCCGACGGGACGGATAAGTCAGATACACCGGACCGTCCGCTGCGGTACCTGCCTACACCGGGACTGCCTGCACAAAGAGAACGCCCTTTTATGCGTCCGTGCTGCCGAACCGGCGGCACGGACGCTTTTGCTTTGTGCCATCAGCAAAAGCCGCCCCCGGCCACGGGGGTCCGTACGGCAGACAAGAAAATCCCATCGGAGAGGAGGTGAGGGCTGCGGCCTGCACGCAGGGCCGCCGATCCCGACTGACACCACGACATATTTGAGAAAAGGAGAAACGAAATGCAGACAAAGAGCACGTCGCACGGAAAGAAGCTCCTTGCGCTGATGCTGTCCCTGCTGATGCTGGTGAGCGTCCTGCCGGTCTCGGCATGGGCCGCCGCCGATGCAAAGCCCGAGAAGATCACTCTGGTGGGCAGCAGCGATGCGCTGGAGTACGAATTTGTAGACTATCTGACCTTTGCGTGGGAGGATATCCCCCACTATAAGGTCACTGTCCCCGCCGGGACCAAGACGGTCCAGCTCTACGGCACCGTCTATCTGGGTAAGGCCAGCAGCTCCGGCAGCGGCTACACACAGAAGGACGGTCTGAATGATTGGCCGCCCCCCGTGGATTACTGGTCAGCAGATGAGGTAGGCTCCTCCGCCCCCTACACCATCGAGACCCGCACCAGCGGCTACGAGAAGAACCTGTCTCTGGTCAAGACCCGGAGCTATGCAGACACCAGCTCCGCCTATATTCTGGAGTTCGTGGAGAAGGACGACTCTCCCGCCGCCCCAGCCCCCGTTCTGACGGCGGATCTGTCCACGGCGGCTGTCACCTACACCTGCGGCGATAAGGCCAATGCTCTGGCGGTGCAGGCCACCGGCAGCGGCACCCTGAGCTATCAGTGGCAGGTGAGCACCACCTCCGCCGCCGACGGCTTCGAGGACATCACCGACGCCACCCAGAGCAGCTATACCCCCTCCACCGAGGCACCGGGCAGCTTCTGGTACCGTGTGGTGGTCGCCAACACCGTGGCGGGCAACAAGCCCACCAGTGTCACCAGCGCCGTGGCTCCCGTGACGGTCAACGTTCCGGAGGGGATGCGCCAGGTAAAGATCATCACCTCCCAGGGCCGGGGTACCGGCATGACCCTGACCCTGAAGGATGCTGCGGGCCAGCCCGTATCCATCCCCGCAGACACCAGCGGCGACTACACCGTATATGAGTTTCTGACGGCTCCCGGCGTCTATACCTATGAGGCACGGGACACTGTGCGGGGCAGCGAATATCTCCTTGGCACAGGCACCCTCACCGTCACCGAGGGTACCGGTGAGCAGACCTTCGAGCTGTATCTGGTCTATGTCTACGCCGTCAAGAGCGGCTGGACGGCAGACGACTTCACCACCGAGGTCAAGGCCGCCGACGGCACCGTGATGACTCCCGGCCAGCCCCATCAGTTCGCCAGCTATGTGGGCTATCCCTACCTCATGGTTCCCGGCACCTACACCTGGTCCATCCAGCCCTCCGAGGCCAGAGCGGCAGAGGGCTATCAGGCCACTCAGCCTGCCCGCGAGACGCTGAAGACTGCCTCAGGCGCCGCCTTGTGGAGCGCCACCCCGACCCAGATCGTAAACACCGACTTCGTGGTCCCCAAGGGCGCTCATGTCGTTATGACCGGCATTCCCTCCACCACCTATGGGCAGGGTGCTCTCGTTGCCGCCAGCGCCGATCTCACCGGTGACGACAGCGATGTCTACACCTTCCGGCTGGTAGCCGGCAGCAGCTACATCTACCGGGCCACCGGCGATGGGCTTGTCACTAACGCCAGTATGTTCAAGTTCGACGGCAGCACCAGCCGTTATGACCTGACAAAAACCATGACCGGCGATCCCAAGGCCATTCTCCGGGACGAGAAGAGTGACGCGGCGGATATCCGCCTCAACGGTGTGGACTACACCGGCAGCGTCGCCCTGACTGTGGGCGGCATGAAGCAGCTGCGCCCCCTGCGTATGTTCCAGATCGCCAACAACAGCAGCACCGGCATGAGAGGCTCTACGCTGGAGCCTGTGTTCCACTACACGGCACTGGATGTGGACGGCACCAATGTGGTCAGCGTGGATGACAGCGGCCGCATCACCGCCAACAGCGCCGGTACGGCCATTGTTCTGGTGACCTATGACGCCATGTATGTAGCGGATTCCGGCTGGTCCATCAACAAGAACAAGACCTTTGGCGCCATCTGGCCGGAAAACACCGGCGTGGTGGTGGTGGAGGTAGGCAAGAACGCCGCCACTGGCCCGGATGCCAACATGACCATCAACAACGGTGACCGGAAGGTCGCCGGTAACAAGCTGGATGCCGAGGCAGACGTGCTGTACTACACCGATGACTCCGGCTGCCAGTACACCTTCCGGCCCGCCGCCGGCAGCACCGTTACCCTGCTGCGCCCCACCCTCACCGAGACGGCCATGACCTACACCGGTGGCTTCGGCACCGACGGCGTGACCACCAAGGGCGGCGACGTGACTCTGACTCTCACCGAGGGCAAAAACATCGTCAAGATCAGCAAGGATGGCGCCGACACCTATCAGGTCATCACCGTGAAGAAGGCCGGGGTAGTCATCACCAACAAGACCGACCCCACCCGTGATATCCTGCCCGGCGACACCGTCACCGTGCAGCTCACCGGCGTGTATCACCCCGCCAACACCATGGCGAACCTGTATAACCTCTACGCCTACGCCTCTTACACCGATCCCGGCAGCGATGATACCGTCACCGGCTATAAGAACCTCTTCCAGCGTCACCTCTTCGACCGGGCGGACGGCGACAGCTGCCGCACCGTGGAGGTGAAGATCCCCGCCAACTGGGATGCTGATGAGCCCTATGTCCTGACGGACGGCGTTCTCAACTTTTACGGCAACGGCAAGGATATCGGCTCTCACCGCAATTCCCTGCCCGATCTCTCCACCAACGTTCCCTATATCGGCAGCTACAGCAGCTTTGCGCTGGGCGCCCTGCCGGATATCACCATCCCTGTGGTCAAGCCCAATACGGCGGACGTCACCTTCTCCGTGAAGGATGACTCCGGAAACGCCATCAACAGCTGCACCATCCAGCTGACCAACAGCAGCAACGATACCGTCACCATCAACGCCACCGCTGCCTCCGCCACCCGCACGCTGGCCAGCGGCAAGTGGAGCTATGTAGTCACCAAGGAGGGCTATCTGCCCGCTAAGGGTACACTGACCGTGGTGGGCGGTGAGGATCAGGCCGTGAATGTGGAGCTGTCTCTGGTCACTGCCATTCAGGTCAAGACTCTGCCCAAGAAAACCGTTTATACCGAGGGCGACACGCTGAATACCGCCGGTCTGGTGGTGCAGGCTGTCACCAGAAACGGCGCTTCCACCCTGTCCGCCGACCAGTACACCCTCTCCCCCACTCTGCTGGAGACCGTGGGTCAGCAGACCATCACCGTGACCTTCGGTCAGCTCACCACCACCTTTGAGGTGACGGTGCGGGAGGACATCGTCACGCTGGAGACCACGCTGGAGGATGGCATCACCCAGCGCAACTCCCGCATGACCTTCGACGTCTTTGCCAAGGACGGCGACGGCAACAAGCTGCCCGCCAGCGAGGTCACCGTGCTCCTCAACGGTGATCCGGTGTCCGTCAACTGGGACGATGACACCAAGACCAGCTATACCCTGCACTTTACCAAGGAGGGCATCAACACCGTCGTTGTCAAGGCTCACAAGGCCTCTCTGACCTACACCATCACCTATGTGAAGGCCGAGCCCGGTGATGTGGTGGGCAAGGCCGTGTTCACCGTGGAGGCCCTGTCTTTGGGCGGCGGCTACATCATCGAGCCCTGCTATGTGGACATCATCGAGGGCGAGAACGCTGCTCAGGCGCTGGCCCGTCTGCTGGAGGAAAGAGGCTTTACCTACAGCAACACCGGCTCTCTGGAGAGCGGCTTCTATCTGTCCCACATCCAGGGCGATGCGCTGGCGGGCATTGATCCCACCGGCGACAGCATCCCTCAGGCCCTGCGGGAGAAGCTGGAGGAGAAGAGCTTCGATATCCAGACCCGGACGGACGAGACCAGTCTGGGTGAATTCGACTACACCAGCGGTTCCGGTTGGATGTACTGCCTGAAGAACGTATTCCCCAACGTGGGCTTTGCCGATTCCTATCTGTCCGAGGGCGACGTGGTGCGTGTGCAGTTCACGCTGGCCCTCGGCTCCGATATCGGTGGGGGCTATGCCATGGGTACGGGCGGAAGTGCCGGCTATTACGAGGTCGCCAACAAGGACGCCCTGACCCGCCGTGTAGCGGCCATCAACGCCGAGATCGAAAAGGACCCCTACTATCTGGAGCAGAACTGCCTGACCAAGGCCTATGACGCCGCTATGGACGTGCTGACCACTCTGTACGTCTCTCAGGCCGACGTGGATGCCGCTTTGGCGGATCTGCCCGATCCCCCTGTGGGCCACAAGCTGACCGCTGTGGAGAAGGTTCCTGCCACCTGCGAGACCGCCGGCGTGGAGGCTTACTGGAAATGCTCCGTCTGCGGCAAGCTGTTCAGCGATGCCGAGGGCAAGACCGAGACGACGCTGGAGAAGCTGGCTATCCCCGCCACCGGCCATGCTTACGGTGAGCCGGTGTGGAAGTGGAACGATGATTTCACCGCTTCTGCCACCTTTACTTGCGCTAACGATGCCACCCATGTGAAAAACGTCACGGCAGAGGTGACCAGCGCTGTCACCACGCCCGCCGCTTGCGAGACCACCGGCGTTCGCACCTACACCGCCAAGGTCACCTTCGAGGGCAAGGAGTACACCGATACCAAGACCGAGGTCATCCCCGCCACCGGCCATGCCTATGGCGCCCCGGTGTGGAAGTGGACGGATGATTTCAAGGCCACTGCCACCTTCACCTGCACCAACGACGCCACCCATGTGGAAAACGTCACGGCAGAGGTGACCAGCGCTGTCACCACCGAGGCCACCTGCAAGGCCGACGGCGTGCGCACCTATACCGCTAAGGTCACCTTCGAGGGTAAGGAGTATACCTCCAGCAAGACCGAGGTCATTCCCGCCACCGGTCATGCTTACGGCGAGCCGGTGTGGAAGTGGAACGATGATTTCACCGCTTCTGCCACCTTTACTTGCGCTAACGATGCCACCCATGTGAAAAACGTCACGGCAGAGGTGACCAGCGCTGTCACCACGCCCGCCGCTTGCGAGGCCGACGGCGTTCGCACCTACACCGCCAAGGTCACCTTCGAGGACAAGGAGTACACCGACACCAAGACGGAGGTCATCCCCGCTACCAGCCACGACACGGAGCTGGTGGGTGCCAAGGATGTCACCTGCACCGAGGACGGCTACACCGGCGACGAGGTCTGCAAGGTCTGCGGCGTCACGGTGAAGCAGGGCGAGGTGCTGCCCGCTCTGGGCCACGACTACAAGGATGGCAAGTGCAGCCGCTGCGGCGCTGAGGAGCCTACCACTCCCGTGGAGCCCGGCAAGCCCGCCACCGGCGACAGCAGCACTCTGGTGCTGTGGCTGGCTCTGCTGGCCGTCTCCGGTATGGCTGTGACGGTCATTCCCTCCCGCAAAAAGCGCAGCCGGTAACAAACAATCACTGGCTGACTCATTCACCGGGGAAGCTGCCTGCGGGCAGCTTCCTCGGCTTTTTATCTCCTTGTATACGCCGGGCAGTTGTGCATCCCAGCGCACAAGGCCCAAAATTTTCGAGTGACAAGCTGTTTGAATTGTGATATAGTGATCGTACCACCGATGGACAAGGACGGATGCAGATCCGCCCTTGTTCCGCTATGATATGATCGCAGCGTGGGGCCGGGACAGAGCACCGCACCCCTATAGAGGAGGCTGATTATGAGAGAGATCGCACACATCCGGGCCACGATGCTGGGGCGGTTTGCCCTGCAGCAGACCGGCATGAAGGAGCCCCGGATGGTCAGTCTCGCCGGCCGTTCCGGACGGCTGTGGACGCTGGTGGCCTACCTGATCCTGCACCGGGATCGGGGCATCCCCGCTCAGGAGCTCATCGACCTTCTGTGGCCCGACGGCAGCGGCAGCAATCCTGCCAGCACTCTGCAAAATAACGCCAGCCGGGCACGCAACGCCATGGCTACACTGGGCTTTTCCGACACCAAGGGCATGATTCGCTACGAAAACGGCCTGTACCGCTGGGTTCCCGGGACCGATACATGGCTGGACGTGGATGTCTTTGAGGATCTGGCCCGCCGGGCGCTGGAGACCTCCGACCCGGAGGAGCTCCGGACACTGGGCCGGGAGGCCGCCGATCTGTATCAGGGGGATTTTCTGCCGGATGCGGCCGACGAGCTGTGGTGTGCCGATCTTCACGCCTACTATCGCTCCCTGTTCGTGCGGCTGTTCCGCAGACTGGTGCAAGAGCTGATGAGGACTCAGGAGTACGCCGAGGCGGCGGCCCTGTGCGCCCAAGCGGTGCATCTGGACCCTCTGTCGGAGGAGTTCAATCTGCTGCTGATGCAGAATCTCACCCGCAGCCATCAGGCCCAGCAGGCGCTGGACCACTACGAGGCCCTGCAAAAGCTGTATCAGGAGAGTTACGGCCTGACCCCCTCCCCGGAGCTGGAGGCCGCCCGCCTCACCGCCTCGCAGGAACTGTACGGCGGCGGCATGGGGCCGGCGGCTCTGGAGACCTTCCTGCTGGCCGGTGACGGCGAGAGCAGGGCGCTGGCCTGCGACAACGGTACCTTTCGGGAGATCGTGCTGCTGTACCTGCGTTCCATGCGCCGTGACCCCGACCTGAAGGCCCAGCTGCTGATGCTGTGTCTGGAGGGCTGGGAGGCGCAGCCGGAGAAAAATGCCGTCTATATGCAGCAGATGAAGCTGATCCTGCAGGGCTGCCTGCGCTCCGGCGACCCCTTCACTCAGATTGGCGCCGGGCAATACTGGGTACTGCTGCCGGGCGCCGGGTCGGAGACCCATAGCGCCATCGCTCAGCGGCTCCAGCAGGCGATGCACCAGCGTTTTGCCCAAAGCAGCGCCGTCTTTCGGACTCGGGCCATCGATCTGCGGGGCATGGTCCATCTGGCCGAACCCAAAGACTGACACCCCACCGGACGGCTCCGCCGCCGATTTCAGAAAGGATGGATCGCTCCATGCAAGAAAACCGAAGCATTGCGCCGGGTCTGGGGGCCTTTCGCCTGACGCTCCAGAACCGGGAGAACGGCTTTTGCGGCTATGTGTACAGCGCCGCTCTGGGCTGCCGGGCGGAGTTCACCAGTCTGGCCCGGCTCATCGTCCTGCTGGAGGAGTGGATGAACACCGCCACCGACAGTCCCGTGCCGGAAAAGCCCTCCGCTGCGGCGGCCCCCGCCGATGTGGAGCTGGAGGTCCGGCTGCGCCAGCATTACAGCTGGCAGGGGCAGCTCCGTGACCTGAAGGGCGGCGCCGTTTTCTCCTTCCACAGCGCGCTGGAGCTGCTTTTGCAGCTGGAGGCGCTGTTGGAGCAATAAGCACAATACAGGCACGCAGGTCCCGCATGGGCCTGCGTGCTTTGCAATTTGTGCGCTATTTGTGGACAAAGATTGACTTCCCGGCGGGGATACGGTAAGATGGATAAAAAAGAGCAGGAGGGATCGTATGGAACGACACGATGCGTGCTACCGGCAGTATGTGCAGATCCTCCGGGAGGAGCTGCGCCCCGCCACCGGCTGCACCGAGCCCATCGCCATCGCCTACGCCGCCGCCAAGGCCCGCAGCGTGCTGGGCGCACTGCCGGATCGGGTGCTGGTGGAGGTCAGCGGCAACATCATCAAGAACGTCAAAAGCGTGGTGGTCCCCCATACCGGCGGGCTGCGGGGCATCCCTGCGGCTGCGGCGGCGGGCATTGTGGCCGGAGACGCCGAGGCCCAGCTGGAGGTGCTCTCCGGCATGACGGAGGCGCAGAGCGCCGCCATCTCTCCCTTCCTGAAGGTCGTGCCGGTGGAGGTACGCCACGCCGACACGCCCTATATCTTCGACATTCAGGTGACGGTTTTTCACGGCCCGGACAGCGCTCAGGTGCGCCTTGTGGGCCACCACACCAACGTGGTATCCGTCCGGCGGGGCGGTCAGGTACTGCTGGAGCGGGAGATCTCCGAGGGCTCCGGCAGTCTCACGGACCGCAGCTGCCTGACGGTGGAGGGCATCGTGGCCTTTGCCGACTGTCTTTCCACGGAGGACGTGGAGGAGGTGCTGGAGCAGCAGATCCGGTGTAACATGGCCATCGCTGAGGAGGGCCTGCGCCACGATTACGGGGCCAACATCGGCAAGACCCTGCTGCGGGGGCATGAGGAGGATCTGTCCTATCGGATGCGGGCCTACGCCGCCGCAGCCAGCGATGCCCGGATGAACGGGTGCGAGATGCCGGTGGTCATCAACTCCGGCAGCGGCAATCAGGGCATCACCTCCAGTGTGCCGGTGATCGTCTGCGCCCGTGCCACGGGCCGCAGTCATGAGGAGCTGCTGCGGGCGCTGGCAGTGGCGAATCTGGTGACCATCCACCTGAAAACCGGCATCGGGCGGCTGTCCGCCTACTGCGGAGCCGTCAGCGCCGGATGCGGCGCCGCCGCAGGGCTGGCGTATCTGCAGGGCGGGGATTACGACACCGTGGCCCACACGGTGGTCAATACCGTAGCCATGGATTCCGGCATCATCTGCGACGGGGCCAAGGCCAGCTGCGCCGCCAAGATCGCCGCCGCCGTGGACGCCGGGCTGCTGGGGCTGGCCATGTATCGCAGCGGCAACCAGTTCTTTGGCGGAGACGGCATCGTGAAAAAGGGCGTGGAGAACACCATCGCCAACGTGGGGCGGCTGGCCCGGCTGGGCATGGCGCAGACGGACAAGCAGATCATTCAGCTGATGATGGAGAGCTGACCACAGCGGTGGGACAGCCTTATGCGTATAGAGCAGGCACGCAGGGTGGTTCCTGCGTGCCTGCTGTTTGTCTCCGGCGGGATACTTTTTGTCGGCAGTTTTTCTGTTTTGCCTCCGGCGGCGTGCAAACGCCGGAAATCTCCCCCTCAGGGGCGAAACATCCTCTTCCCCACCTACGTGGTAGGTAAAATTTGAAAAAAGGGGTTGACAAGCGCAGTTAGAGATGTTAAACTACCACCAAGTTAGATATATCTAACCAACCGGGTCTTTAGAGTATCAGAACATCGCAGAACCACGAATCAGGCGATCGAAATCAACCAGCCATCTCCTCGCCGCATATTTGCCGGCCGGGAGGCCATGATAAGAAAGGAACACCTATGAGCATTGTCATTCTGGGCGGCAACGAGTGTATGGAGCGCCGCTATATGGATCTGTGTCAATCCTACCGCTGTCGGGCCAAGGTCTTTATCAAGCCTGTGGGCGGCCTGAAAAACAAGCTGGGCGACCCGGATCTGACCATTTTCTTCACCAGCACCATGTCTCACAAAATGGTCCAGAGCGCCTTGCGGGAGCTGAAGAGCTGCGACACGGTCATCGAGCGCTGTCACACCAGCTCCCTGTCCGCTCTACGGAACATTCTGGAAAAGCACGCCGGATAAGGAGGGCTTACATCATGTCTGAGGAGCTTGTGGTGCGTCAGTGCGCCCCTACTCTGGCCGGGATCAAGACCGGCAGCCTGTTCTCCTGTCCCTGCGACTCCCCGGAGGAGCTGCGGCAGGAGGTGCGCCGCATCAACCGTCTGCTGGCGGGCAAGGGCCTGTGTCTGCTGCCCCTTCGCTTTGACGGCGGCCGTGCGCTGCTGTACCTCTACCGGCCCAGCCGCCTGCGGCAGGATCTGGAGGATGCCGAGGCCGTGCGCCTGCTGGAGGAGTCCGGGTACCCATGTCACAGCGCCGGGCAGTGCGTGGCCTGTCTCATCCGCCGTCTGCGGGAAAATGACGAATTCCCCCACGAGATCGGGCTGTTCCTCAGCTATCCTCCGGAGGATGTGCGGGGCTTCATTGAGAACAAGGCCTGCCGCTTCAAGTGCGCCGGACTGTGGAAGGTCTATGGCGACGAGGAGCGGGCCAAGGAGCTGTTCCGTCAGTATAAGCGCTGCACCGACCGGTGCTGCGCCCTGTGGCGGGCAGGCTCCGGACTGGCGCAGCTGGCCGTGTGACATATTTTTCAACAAAGAAAGGAACGAAACCATCATGAAAAAGACTGCGGTAGTGTATTGGAGCAGCACTGGTAACACGGAGGCCATGGCTCAGGCGGTGCTGGAGGGCATGAAGGAGGCCGGTGCCGAGGCGGTGCTGCTGACTCCCGACGCCGTGGATGTCGGCGCTCTGGCCGGTATGGATGCCATCGCCTTCGGCTGCCCCGCTATGGGCTCCGAGGTGCTGGAGGAGTGCGAGTTCGAGCCCATGTTCTCCGGCTGCAAGAACCGTCTGGGCGGCAAGAGTGTGGGCCTGTTCGGCTCCTACGGCTGGGGCGACGGTCAGTGGATGCGTGACTGGGAGAAGGACTGCGACGACGCAGGCATCAATCTGGTGTGCGAGAGTGTCATCTGCTGCGAGACGCCGGACGACACCGTACTGGAGGCCTGCCGGGCCATGGGCAAGGTTCTGGCGGAGTGATTTTCTCCATGTCTCATCGGCTGAAAAACCGTCTGGACGCTCTGGCGCTGGCTCTGGGCCTGTGCCTGCTGGCAGCGGCGGTGAAGCTGCTGTGACCCCTACTTCTCCTCAAACGTAAGTGATCCCTCTCCTCAACATAAGTGACCTTTTTCCTCAGCGTTTTCTCCGGGGCCATGCCGCAAGGCATGGCCCTCAGCATGTCGAAAAGACTTTTTCGACATGCTGAAGCATTTTTCAGAGCTTCAAAAAGCTCTGAAAAATGGGGATCATCCTCGTGCAGGACACCCTTCCGGGTTTCCCGCACACACCCTTCCGCCCCGTTGACGA
>OCHB01000958.1_pt1 | contig 25178 bp, 20 predicted proteins | sample 1538731 | NCBI WGS metagenome assembly OCHB01 (sample SAMN04571721, study PRJEB22368) | human gut metagenome | biome: human gut; material: stool | host: Homo sapiens | place: Luxembourg | collected 2012-09-20 | reverse complement strand
CAGCGAGCTTCGTCCCTCGTGACCGCTTTTTCTTTGCGCGGATGGAAGAATCTCCACAGATTATTGCGCTGAATCACATCCTCATAGCTGCGGACTTTCCCGCGCAGCTCCGTATTTTCACGCTCCAATTCTGCCGCACGGAGCTTGCTGTGGACAGACTTATAATCAGAAATTTCCTGTTTCAAACTGTCAATCTCAGCCTTGAGCTTTGCAATCAGTTTGCTTGCCGCATCCAACGCCTTTTGCAGTTTGGATTCCTTTTTCTCTGCTGTAACGTACTTCTTTGCCAGAGTGGAAAGTCGGTCAAAGTCCTCACGCTCCACGGCGACTTTGGATGAGAAGGGAATGGACGTTGCCACGATTTTTTCGATAGACCGCACATCGACCCGCTGATTCTGGATTTTTTCAATTTTGCTCCCAAGCGTTGCTGCCTGTTTTTCCTGCTGACGGTTCTGCTCTGTGAATTCTGCCAGCCGCGCCTGTTCCTGCTGCACCTTGAACTGCGTCACCGTCAGGTGTTCCTCAGAGCTGCCGCGCTCGCCTCGCTCCACATCGTCATACCCTGCCTTTCGCATGGCGGCGAAGAAATCATCTTGCAGAACGGAATAGGATTTTCGGAGCACGGTTTTTCCGTTTGCGTTCAGCAGCGGTTTCCCATGCTCATCCAGCGCGGGCTTGGAATCCCACTTTTTGCTCATGCTGACCTGCTGAATCGTTTCCTTGACCGTCCCCACCAGCGATTTATCCTTGCAGCGTTTTGACCACAGGATTTGCTTTTCCACGATGGGAATGTAGACCACATGAAGGTGATAGTGGTACACGTCCTGCCCCAGCGCGTCGGACATGGCGCGGTTGCGCTCGTCGGCGTGCATGACTGCCGACAGGATGTACTGCTCGCCGCCCACAATTTTGATTGCAGCTTTGTAGGCATCGGCGTAAAATTGTTTTGCAAACTCATAGCCGCCGTGGTTGAAAAAGTACGCGGAGTTGACGTCGAAGATCAGCTCTCCGAATTTCTCTGCATCCGCTTTTAGGCCGCGTGTGGAAATCACGCCGTCGGAGCGCATCTGCTCGAACATCTCCTTATACCCGGCGGTTGGCGTTTTGAAATGGACATTGTATGGCGTCCGCTCAGGGACGATGTCCTGATTAACATACGACGCTTTTTCGCGCTCATTATGCGCCTGTGCGTTGCCGATGTCCGCGTCTTTCATTCTTGCGTTTCTTGCGCTGGTACGATGGATACCGTCGCCTCTTGCCATAGGCAGTTTACCTCCTGATTTCAGATTGTGCAGGACGGGGCAGCTTTTGGGGGAGCACTTCTGCGGAAGTGTAATAACCCACTATGATACTTTCATCCTGCGGCTGCAAAGTATCGTGGGCTCTCCGAGGGGGACGCAGGGGATATGCGGCATCTGCGGATGCCTCTGCCGGTTTTGCGGCTTGCAGTGTGGATACAAACCGCAAAAACCGGCGTGGTCAGCAGCTTATTTGCAGGCATTCTCTGCGCATAATCTTCTGCCCACATCCATCTCAAACTCTGCGGATTTTTCGATGGGACGGGGGACGCGAGGGGATAGCAGTCAATGCATTGCCTTGTCTGCCAGCCACAGGAGCGTGGCACGCTCCTGTCACAGTTCCCACGGAGGAACAGTCCAGCGATAGCTCTGCGGAACGCCGCGCCGGTCAAGGTATTCTTGCCGCGCCTGTTCGCGTTCTTCCTCGGTCGGTGCCGTCTTATACCGGGAATAGAGCTGCCGGTTCAGCATGGCGTTGAGCTTCTGCTCCAAGCCCTGACGGATTTCTTCTTCGTATTCATCCTCACCCCGCAGATGATACATGGCGAGGTCGAGGAACAGATCATAGGGAATTTGTACGGTTTTCATTCTGTTTCGCTCCTTTCCGCGACGGTCGCAACGATTGCGACGGCTGTTTTGGCGGTATCAGATTTACCGTTGCAACCGTCGCAGCCGTCGCGCAGCTTATTCACTTGCAGCTACGAAGGTCAGTGTGATGCGCCGCCCCTCGTGCCGAACTTTGTTCTCATAGAGGACATGGTATTCATCCAACAGCCTGCCGGACTTCACATTCAGATACTTGCTCAGTGCATTTGCCGCCATGCCGGCATGGACGGTATCGGCAAGTGCAGAGGGCGAACCTGTCCATACCGGCTGTTCTGCGGACACCAGCCTTGAAACGGATTCCAGAATATGATCGGGCGGCTCTTTGTGCAACTCGTTCTCCACCTTCTCAAGATTCCAGATCTGCGTATCGGCATCCTTTTTCAGATAGAGGATCTGATCCTGCTGGTCGCGCCCCACCACGTCGATGGTTGCCTCCAGCGCCGTGCGCTTTTTCTTCTGCATGAGAAGCGACCCATCCGCACAGCCGAGCAATCCTGTTGTACCGGAGATCATTTCGAAGCTGTCACCGGCAGGCTGCTTGCGTGTGTGGTGGACGGTCAGAACACAGATGCGGTGCTTGTCGGCAAACTGCTTGAGCTTGCCGATAATCTCATAGTCGCTGGCATAGCTGTACGCTTCGCCGCCAACTTCCCGGATTTTCTGCATGGTGTCAATGATAATGAGCTTGGTGTCGGGATGCTCGCACACGAAATTCTCAAGCTGCTCGTCCAGCCCGTTTCCGATCTTGCCCGCCGCGGTTGCAAAGTGCAGTCGGTCGGTGTCGTTGACGCCGTACATCATAAACATCCGGCTCTGGATGCGCTGAAAGTCATCCTCCAAGGCAAGATACAGCACCGTACCGGGATGAACTTCACAGCCCCACAGAGCTTGGCCTGTGCTGACATGATAGGCAATCTGCGCCACCAGAAACGACTTGCCGATCTTCGGCGCGCCTGCAAGGATGTACGCACCCGCGTAGAGCAAGCCGTCGATAATGGGCGGCCTGCTCTGATACGCGGTCTGGTACAGTTCCGTCATGGAGATCGTGTGGAGGTAATGCGGGTCGGTCAACCGCTGCATCCTGCGGTAAATTTCATCCAGACTTTCTGCACTGTTTTGAAAATCACCGTTGATTTCTTGCTCAAAAGTGGATATACTGTTCTCAGTTGAATTGTGAAGCGGCTGCCCATCATCTGCGCCAACAGATGTGTCCGGGGCGGCCGTTTTCTTTTTGCAGATTTCATTCTCCATAGGCAATTTCCTCCTTCATTCCATCCATGATGACTGCGATCATTTCAATCACGTCCAACAGCTCGTCGTTCACGCTGCTACCCGCTTCAATGCGTCGCAGCTCGTCCAGCACGGCGGTAAGCTGGTCGCGCAGCGCCTTGTAAACTCTCGGATTACCCTGCACCACCACGTCCTTGCCGGTCAAACGGCGGGTGATGTAGTCCTGCTTTGTCAGTCCGGAGAGCTTGACGAAAGTTTCGATTTGCGCGTCTTCCTCCGGCGATACCCGGAAGGCAACCGTCTTGCTGCGCCAACGGTTGTGGTTGTCCCGATTTTTCAGTGACATTTTCAGTTACCCCTTTCCATATTCAGCTTTTCTGCCATTTCCGCCTGCTTGGACGGAAACAGGTGCGCGTAATTATAGGTGATGTCGATGCTCTCATGCCCTACGCGGTCGGCAATCGCCGTTGCGGAGAATCCCATGTCGATCAGTAGCGAGACTGCGCTATGACGAATGTCGTGAATCCGAATACGTTTAACACCTGCTTCTTTTGCACCTCTGTCCATCTCACGGTGAAGATAGCTCTTTGTAACCGTGAACATCCGGTCATTTGGCTCGATGCCATAGAGCTGTTTCAGATAGTCCTGCATTTCATCTGCGAGGAACTGCGGCATTTTTATAACACGGTTGCTTTTCTCGGTTTTGGGCGTCGTAATCAAATCCTGTCCATTCAGGCGTTGATAGGATTTTGTGATTGACACGGTGCATTTTTCAAAATCAAAATCCGCAGGTGTAAGCGCCAGAAGTTCTCCTTCGCGGATGCCGCACCAGTAGAGCATTTCAAAAGCATAAAAGGATAGCGGCTTGTCCATCATCACTTCGGCAAATTTCAGATATTCTTCTTTTGTCCAGAAAAGCATTTCTCGGTTTTTCTTCTTTCCCATACTGCCAGCCTTTTTACATGGATTCTCCCGAAGATTATAGTATCGAACAGCGTGGTTGAAGATGGCACTGAGTTGACTGTTTACAGAGCGGAGATAGACGGGCGAATATTTCTCGCCGTTTTCATCCTTGTGATTCATCATCTCGTTTTGCCATGTGATGATCTGCTGTGCCGTGATGTTGCACATTTTCAACTTTCCAAAGTAGGGCAACAACTTGGTACGGATGATATGGTCTTTCGTTGCCCATGTGTTTTCCTTGATACGAGTCTTCATATCTGCGGTGTACTGCTCCACGAAGCTGGCAAACGTCATATCCAGATCGGCGGTAGCTTTGTTGTGTTGTTCGCGCTCCCAAGCCAGTGCTTCCCGCTTTGTCTTGAAACCGCGCTTTTGCGATTGCTTGCGTTCTCCTGTCCAGTCTGTATAGCGGTAGATCACGCGCCATGTGTTCGTTTTTTCTTCCTTATAGACTGCCATTACGAATCCTTCCTTTCCAGCCCTCCGTAGCAGGCTTTTTCCTGAAAATACTTGCGGTTTACCCGCCCTGAAATAGTCAGGTATCCCTTTTCTTTCAGCTCCTGATTGAGCTTCTGCACGATTTTGTAGGCATAGGACTTGGACACGCCCAATTCCTGCGCCACTTCTTCAACTCTCATAAACGATTGTTCTGCCATAGGCAAATTACCTTCCTTTCCTGATTTGTGGTTGATTTCTTCTGCCGTTCTATCCGCAGGACTCTGACAGGCAACCCTTTTCGGCGCTGTGCCGTTTTCTTTTCTCCTTGGCACGCTCGTCTCATCGCGTGCTTCCCCGGAGGAAGTATCCCTTGGACGGTCATTCAGTTTTGCGGCTTTTGAATTCCCCCCTCTCACCTTACAACGGACATTTTTTCTGCATTTGTTGGTATCCTAAATTGTAAAATTTCTATGAATTAAGCTAATATGCTTAGATTACAACTATTGTACTATACATATAAGTTTAAGTCAAGCGGTTTGCAGGGAAATATTAAATAAATTTGCTTAAATTTTCTTGACGAAATTAAACATATCTGCTATACTCATTATCAAAGACAACCGACACAGGAGATGGCTATTATGGCGATTGGTGAACGCATCCACTTTTTCCGCACGATGCGGGGAATGACGCAAAAATATCTTGGCATGGCGTTGGGCTTCCCGGAGAAGTCTGCCGATGTGCGCCTTGCTCAGTACGAGAATGGTTCCAGAACGCCCAAAGCGGACGTGACCGCTGCGCTGGCACAGGTGCTTGACGTTTCGCCCAAGGCGCTGGACATACCGGACATTGACTCCTATACCGGGCTGATGCACACGCTGTTCACTCTGGAAGACCGCTACGGACTCCATATCGACGAAGCGGATGGAGAAGTCTGTTTGAAGGTCGATGTACGCAAAAACAAGGATGCTGTACAGCTTCACGAAATGCTGTGTGCTTGGCGACAGGTTGCCGCTTTGCTCAAAGCGGGCGAGATCACGCAGGATGAATACGACCGTTGGCGCTATCGCTATCCTGAATTTGATACCTCCGGTCAGTGGCACAAGATCACGCCGTCGCAGGAGCTGAGTGATATGCTCGTCGAGGATTTGAAACAAGAAGCAGATACCGAGTAAGGAGGATATGAAAATGTCAGATAACAAAGTAAAATTAGGTGATGGTGTAGCCGATGGTTTGAAAAGTGAGGCTAATCAAGAATTACTGAACATAGGCAAAATACTGATTGGAACTTTGTCTAAGTATGTAAAAGATAAAGTTCAAAACATTGACCTTGAGAAGTTGTTAAGTAAAAAGGATACGGATAAGCTTATCTCTTTGTGGTCTTCTCAGCTCTCCGAAAAGGGATTGCTCCCCCAAGGATATGCTGGTTTACCCGATAATCTTTTAATTGATAATCTCCATCAAGAAGGCTATTTAGCAGGCTTATATACTGGATATGCCCTTGCGTTGATGTCATTGGTTGATAACAATGCTTCAAGAGAATTGATTCTCTCTGTAAGAGATGATGTTCGTCCTAATTTAATGGGGCATCATTATAACGATAGAGAAAAGCTACATTTGCGCTATAAAGATGAGGTATATAGTTGGGTTGAAAAGTCCCGAAAAGATGATTGATAAAAACGATCTTTCTATCTCCATCTGCATACCAAAATAAAAAAGAGCTACCTGACTTCATTTGAAATCAGATAGCTCTTTTCTTGTGAATAATGAAATTCTGTTGCCAAATCGTTGCCACGAGTGGATTTAAGGTTCAAAAAGTCCAGTGTTTACGGGCTTTTTTCGACCTCTGAAATTATTCCCACTCCACGGTTGCGGGGGGCTTAGAGGTGATATCGTAGACGATGCGGTTGATATGCTTCACTTCGCCTACGATGCGGCCGCTGACCTTATCCAGCAGCTCATAGGGCAGGCGGGACCACGTAGCGGTCATGAAGTCCTGAGACTGCACCGCCCGCAGGGCCAGCGTATAGTCGTAGGTGCGCTCGTCGCCCATGACGCCCACGCTGCGGACGCTGGTCAGCACGGCAAAGTACTGACTGGTGGTGCGGTCCAATCCCGCCAGAGCCATCTCCTCCCGGAAGATGGCGTCGGCGTCCCGCAGGATCTCCAGCTTTTCCTCGGTGATCTCGCCGATGACACGGATCGCCAGACCGGGGCCGGGGAAGGGCTGGCGCCACACCAGATGCTCCGGCAGGCCCAGCTCGATGCCCAGCTGCCGCACCTCGTCCTTGAACAGCCGCCGCAGGGGCTCCACGATGTCCTTGAAGTCCACACAGTCCGGCAGACCGCCCACATTGTGGTGGCTCTTGATGACCACGGACTCGCCGCCCAGACCGGACTCCACCACGTCAGGATAGATGGTACCCTGTGCCAGGAAATCCACGGTGCCGATCTTCTTGGCCTCGGCCTCAAAGACCCGGATGAACTCCTCGCCGATGATCTTGCGCTTGGCCTCCGGGTCGGTGACGCCTGCCAGCTTGGAGAGGAACCGGTCCTTGGCGTTGACCCGGCGCACGTCCACATGGAACTGGTGGGTCATGACCTCCTCCACCTGATCGCCCTCGTCCTTCCGCAGCAGACCGTGATCCACGAAGATACAGGTCAACTGATCGCCCACGGCACGCTGCAGCAGGGCGGCAGCCACAGAGCTGTCCACGCCGCCGGAGAGAGCCAGCAGCACACGGCCGCTGCCGATCTTGGCCCGGCACTCCGCCACGGCCTCCTCCAGATAGGACGCCATGGTCCACTCGGCGGTGAAGCCGCAGATGCCGTATAGGAAATTCTGCAGCAGCTCCTTGCCGTACTGGGTGTGGAGTACCTCCGGGTGGAACTGCACGCCGTAAAGCTGCTTCTCGGCGCACTGGATGGCAGCGCAGCGGCAGCCATCGGTGGAGGCCACCACCTCGAAGCCGGGAGCCAGCGTCTCCACCTCCACGCCGTGGCTCATCCAGTACACGGCGGTGGCGGGGATATCCTTAAACAGAGGGCTCTTGCCGTTATGGGTCAGCTCTACCTTGCCGTACTCACGGGTCTCGGCCCGGCGGCACTGGCCGCCCAGCAGATGGATCATCAGCTGCTGGCCGTAGCAGATGCCCAGCACGGGAATACCCATAGAGAACAGGGCGGGATCCACCATGGGAGCATTGGGTTCGAATACCGTGGCGGGGCCACCGGTGAAAATGAGAGCGTCAGGCTGGAAGGCCCGGATATTCTCCATAGACTCCCGCCAGGAGCGGATCTCGCAGTATACGCCGCATTCACGGACACGGCGAGCCACCAGCAGATTATACTGGCCGCCGAAGTCCAGCACTAAAACCTTTTTCATACCGGATCATCCTCCCGGAAGGTGATGTGGTCGGGCGTAGCCTCCTCGATAACGGCCAGAGAGTGGATGTTGTAGCCCTGCTCCCGGAAGGAGTCGCCGCCGTGCTGGAAGCCCTTTTCCACCGCCACGCCGATGCCCACCAGCTCGGCGCCGGCGGCATTGACGATGTCGATGAGACCCTGCATGGCGTAGCCCTTAGCCATGAAGTCGTCGATGATAAGGACCTTGTCCTCCGGCCCCAGCCACTCCTGCGCCACGATGAGGGTGGCCTTCTTCTTGTAAGTATAAGAGAAGATCTCGCTCTGGTACAGGCCACCCTCGATGTTGTCGCTCTTGGCCTTCTTGGCAAACACCATGGGCACGCCGTACTTATTGGCGCAGATGGTGGCCAGAGCGATGCCGCTGGCCTCGGCAGTCAGCACCATGGTGATCTTGCTGACGTCAAAATAGCGAGCGAACTCGTCCGCCAGTTCCTCCATGAAGACGGTGTCCACCCGATGGTTCAAAAAACCGTCTACCTTGATGATGTTGCCGGGCAGGACACGGCCCTCCCGGCGGATGCGCTCTTTCAATGCTTCCACGTTCGACACTCCTTTATTATAAGTCGCTGGTACTCCACCATATTGACCCTATTCTGCCCAATTTCCGGGGGAAAAACAATAGGGAGAAAAACCAAGCTTTTCCTGGTTTTTCTCCCGGTATTTGTCAGTTCTCCCAGTTCAGAGGCGCACCTGAACGCTGAGATAAGCTATCCTTTACGAAGTCGGCAAACCGCTGGGCCGCCGGGGTCAGAGGCACGTCCCGCAGGACGCACAGATCCACGCTGCGGGGCGGGATCTCGAAGTCCGCAGCCAGCTTCCGCAGTCGACCTTTCGACAGCTCTTCGTGGACGAATTCTTCCGTGACGCCCGCCACCCCGAAACCGATGGCCGCCAGATCCACCAGCAGGCTCCGTGCACCCAGCTCGATCTCCGGATGCAGCCGCTGGCCATTTTGCAGGAAGTACTTCTCCAGATACAGCCGGGAGGAGGCCTTGCGCTCCAAAAGAATCAGGGGGAAGGCGGCGATCTCCGCCAGAGAATAGACATGGCCGAAGTCGCAGGGATAGTCCGCCGCCGCCACGAACACGGAGTGGGTGGCGAAGCAGGGGTGCGTCTCCAGCGAGGCGGACTCCTGGGGGGTGCTGGCAAAGGCAATATCCACCTTGCCGGATTGCAGCAGGCCCAGTACCTTGTGGCTGCGGCCGGAAACGATCTGGATGTGGATGGCGGGATACTGCCGGTGGAATCGATCCAGATACGGCAGCAGGAACTGACTGGTGACGGTGTCGCTGGCGCCGATGGTCAGGTGTCCCATCTGCAGCTCTCGGCTCTGGGACAGCTTCTCCTCGCCGGTCTCCAGCAGGCCGATGGCGCTGCGGACGTACTCGTACAGCATCCGGCCGTCCGGTGTCAGGGCCACGCCACGGGAGTTGCGGGCAAACAGACGGGTCTGCAGCTCGCCCTCCAGCTGCTTGATGGACTGGCTGACGGCGGATTGGGAGATATACAGGGCCTGAGCGGCGGCGGTGATGTTGCCGGCCTCGGCCACCTCCTTGAATACACGATAAAGCTCCAATTTCACAGACATGATGCAGGACCTCATAAATAGGGATAATATATATCACTGATGCAATATGCTGTCATTATAGCAGATTTTTACGGGATTGCAAGGGAATTTATAGTGGCCTGTCTCTTGAAACACCGGGGAGAATGTGCTACAATGCCATATAGCATATGGAAAAGGATGACTTCTATGGATAAGCGCACCACAGATATCGTCTGCTACTGCACATGGGTCGGTCTGCTCATCGCCGTGCTGGCGGGGAACCGGGAGGCCAGCCGCTTCCACCTGAACCAGTCGCTGGTGCTGGGTATTTTCGGCCTGCTGGGGGTCATCCCCTGCGTGGGCTGGGTGTGGGCCGTCTTTGTGGCGGTGTGGTGGTGCATGGGCCTTACCGGGGCCATCCGGGGCGTGGAGCGGCCGGTGCCGGTGCTGGGTGGCATCCGTATCCTGCTTTGATGCATCGTTGTATGGAGCGTGCTGCGGCACGATTTTCATAGTGGACCAATGTTCAACAATTAGGAGGAAAAAACCATGTCTTTTATGATCGAAACGTCTGCCCGTCACATTCACCTGACCCAGGAGACGCTGGAGAAGCTGTTCGGCGAGGGCTATGAGCTCACCGTCCGCAAGCCCCTGTCCTATCCCGGCCAGTTCGCCAGCAACGAGCGTCTGACTGTGGTGGGCCCCAAGAAGGAGATGGCCAACGTGTCCATCCTGGGTCCCGTGCGTAAGATGGATCAGATCGAGCTGTCCGCCACCGACGCCCGCACGCTGGGCATCGATGCCCCCGTCCGTGAGAGCGGCGACGTGAAGGGCTCCGGCGCATGTAAGCTGGTAGGCCCCAAGGGCGAGGTGGAGCTGACCGAGGGCGTCATTATCGCTAAGCGTCACCTGCACATCACCGAGGCCGACGCCGCCGAGATGGGCGTGAAGAACGGCGAGATCATCAAGGTGGCCTGCGGCGGCGAGGGCCGTAAGCTGATTTTTGACGATGTGGTGGTTCGTGTCAACAAGGACGCCGTCACCACCATGCACATCGACACCGACGAGTCTCAGGCTGCCGGCAACCCCAAGGTCGGCGAGATCGTGCGGTAAGCAAGCACAAAAAAGGACACGACAGGCTGCGCCTGCCGTGTCCTTTTTTACTTCTTGGGGGATGCCCCATTACAAAGACGCCACGATGGCCTCCAGCTTTTCGGTGAAGTCCCGGTTCAGCCGCAGCAGCAGAGCCTGCTCCTCCGATGTCCAGCCGGCGTAAATACGGTCCTCCAGACGGATCAGGCGGCACACGGTTCTATCGGCCAGACGATGCCCCTGTGCCGTCAGGGAGACACAGGTGTGCCGTCCACTGCCGGGGGACAGGGTCAGTATGCCCTCCCGCTCCAGCTTCTTCAAAGCGGAATTGAGGGTAGAGCGGCCCATGCCCGTGGCCTCCCGCAAGGCGGACTGAAGATAGCCAGGCGCATTGACGGCCAGCGTGTACAGGATGCGGAACTCGCTGTCCGACAGCCCCATTTTCAGCGCCGCTGCATGATACAGACTGCTGATACGGCCGTCGATCTGATTGAACTCCTGAATGGTGGTCATATCCTCACCCCCTTACGCATAGCCGTACTTCTTCCGCTTGCCCACGAGGCACGCCGCCGACAGGAGCAGCGCCAGTGTTTCGGCGGCCACCACGGCGGCCCATACGCCGTCGATGTCCCAGAGCGTGGGCAGCACGATAACGGCGGCCACTTGGAACACCAGCGTCCGGGCAAAGGAGATCAGGGCGGAGATGAAGCCGTCATTGAGGGCGGTAAAAAAGGAGGAGGCATAGATGTTGTACCCTGCCATCAGGAAGGACAGGGAGTAGATGGAGAAGGCACGGATGGTCACCGGCAGCAGGGTCGGCTCCTTGGACATGAAGATCAGGGACAGGGGCCGAGCCAGCAGCAGGGCCGCCGCCGTCAGTACCACGCTCATGACGGTAATGATGCACAGGCTCTTCCGCAGCAGCCCCCGCAGCTCCGCCCGGTTCCCGGCACCGTAGTGATAGCCCACGATGGGGGCGCTGCCCATGGAATAGCCCAGAAAGATGGCGATGAAGATGAAGTTGACGTACATGATGACGCCGTATACCGCCACGCCGCCGGAGCCCATGAACCGCATCAGCTGCCAGTTGTAGAGCATATTCACCACTGACATGGAGATATTGGTCATGAACTCCGAGGAGCCGTTGGCGCAGGCCTTCAGCAGCGCCCGCCCATGGAAGGCGGTGCGGCCCAGCCGCAGCTTGCTGCTGTTGGGCCGGAGGAAGTACACCAGCGGAATGACGCCGCCTACGAACTGGCTGAGAATGGTGGCCAGAGCGGCGCCCTCGACACCCCATTGCAGCACCGCCACGAACAGAGCGTCCAGCACGATGTTGGTGACGCCGGCGGCAATGGTGACGTACAGGCCCAGCTGAGGCCGTTCCGCCGTCACCAGAAAGCTCTGGAAGGTGTTTTGCAGCATATAGGGGATCAGGCCCAGCAGGACGATACGTCCGTAGCTGACGCACACCGGCAGCATGGTCTCGTCGGCGCCCAGCAGCCGGGACATAGGCGTGAGAAGGGCGATACCGCCGATGGTGAACACAGCACCCAGACCGATCAGCACATAGATCAGCAGGGAGAAGATCTCGTTGGCACGCTTTTCGTTGCCGGCCCCCAGGGTGTATGCCACCAGCGCACTGCCGCCGGTACCCAGCATGAAGCCCACGGCACCCAATACCATGAGAAATGGCATAATGAGGTTCACGGCGGCAAAGGCATCGGAGCCCACGAAATTGGACACGAAAACACCGTCCACCACGCCGTAGATGGAGGTACAAACCATCATGATGACAGACGGCAGAGTAAAGCGCAGCAGTTTTCGATAGGTGAAGTGCTCGGATAGTTGGATACGCATGAAGAGAAAGTCCTCCGTAAAAATAATGTCCGAAACCGGACAAATGTATTTTAGTACGATTTCGGACATAGGTCAAGAAAATCTTTCGACGGCCCTCTGCATTTTCCTTGCATTTCCATATGGGATAGGATATAATATCTTCTGATAGATACGGACAGAGGCAATGCGCTGCAAAGGCCCCGTGGGGTCAGGTGCAAAGCTGAACAAGGGAACGGGGACGAGCCCCACGTTGACCAACACCGTGTGCATCGAGGTGTCTATCCCGCCGACGAAAGTCAGCCATTGGAAGCGTGCTTCTGAGAAGGCAGGGGAGACCGCCGCTTGAGATGCGAGCCGGGAGACCTACTGTTGCCGTTAGAATGATCCCAGGAATGGTTATGGTGTTATTCTGCCACGCAGGATGACACCATATTTTTTGCGCCTGCTCCCGTGCACTGCGGGAGTCGGCGGCACGGAGAATGAGGAATATATGAAGAAGATTCGACCCTATCTATGGCGGGGCGGAGCGCTGGTGCTGGCGGCGGCCTTGGTGGTGCTGCTGGTGCTGTCCGGGATGGGCCTTTCCACGCAGGAGCCGGAGCCGCTGCCCCAGCCCCCGGCCCAGACTATCCGCACCGAGGGACAGGGAGGCGCCTCCCAGCAGGAGAAGCCCAATGCCCCGGAGCAGCCGGAGGATCCGGAGGACGAGGACACGCCGGAAGAGCCGGAGACTCCGGAGCAGCCGGACGAGGAGCCGCCCCAGGAGGAACCCGATGCCCCGGAGCAGCCGGAGAATCCCACAGACAATCCGGAGCAGCCGGAGCAGCCCGGCGATAATCCGCAGCCCGGTGATAACCCCGGCAAAGGGGATAACGACGGGCCCGGCCCGGTAAAACCGGAGCCAGGCCCTTCTGACGATACCAGCACCCGTATCATCACGGATCTCAGCAACTGTGAGATCACCTATAATCAGCTGACAGACGACACGCTGCCCTTCTACGCCTATCTCATCAATCCCAACGGCGAGACGCTGAAGGTGAAGCTGCAAAACAGCGATACCCCCATGAACGGCCGGTATCTCACCAGCGCCGACGGCAAGAACTATACCGCCCAGCTGGTGCGGAATGAGACAAACCATATCACCCTCTACCGCAAGAAGGGGAACACCACGGTGGAGGAGGTCCGCTTCTCCATCCGGTATGTAGCACAGAAGGCCGATGAGGATCATCCCACCATCGGTGAGCATCCCCCCACCATCGTCACCAATCTGGACGGCGTGACGGAGACCAGCAACCGCAACTTCACCCTGACGGTGAAGGCCACGGCCTACACAGGCTCTCCCCTCTACGCCAGCCAGATCGAGGTGCAGATGGACGGAAAGCGCATCACAGGCCCCACCGGCGGCCCGGTGTACGAGTATCAGCTCTACTTCCCGGATCCCATCGTGGGCGATACGGTGGAGCACACCATTACCATCCGGGCCTGGGACGGGGAGGGCAACTCCGCCTTCGTGTCCTATCGCATTCTCTACCGCTTCGTGGATACCGGCGACGTCATCGGCACGGCCTATATCGTCATCGACGCCACCACCGTGGGACTGGACGTAATGGAGGAGCCGTATACCTACAAAATTCGCCAGAACATCCCGGCCTCCTATGCCGTTATCGAGGCGCTGGAGGAGTGGGGCTACGAGTACGAATACTCCGGCTCCATGGACATGGGCTTCTATCTGCGGCGCATCAGCCGGGGCGGCATGATGGACTATCCCGCCATCCCGGAGAACCTGTGGAGCAAGATCCTGCAGGACGGCCTGACCCTGACGGGCCAGACGGATAACAACAGTCTGGGCGAGTTCGACTATACTCAGGGCTCCGGCTGGATGTACTCCGTGGGCGGCAATACCTATGCCGGTAAGGGCCTGTCCGGCTATTACCTCACCGACGGCGATACCCTGTATCTGCGCTTCACGCTGGCCTACGGCAAGGACATCGGCGGATACAGCTCCACCGGCGGCAGCTACGGTCTGCTGCCCAGCTATTGCGGTAAGTGGCTCAACGGCACCTACATTGAGGAGCACGTCTGGGGTGAGCCGACACAGACAGTGGCGCCGGACTGCACCCATCCCGGCGAGATCAGCGCCGTCTGCACCGTCTGCGGCGATCGGAAGGATCAGCAGGAGGTGCCGCCTCTGGGGCATGATTTCGTGGAGACGGGACGCACGGAGCCGGGAGAGGACGGAACACCGGGCTACATCGAATACACCTGCTCCCGCTGCGGGGAGCAGAAGCAGGAGCCGATCCCGGCGGTCAATGCCGGGTGGCTTCCCCGGCGGCGCAGAGTGCCGGACTACGCTATGACAGGAGCAAGATATGAACGATAGAATGAGAAGAGGCTGCTGCCGCCTGCTGGCGCTGCTGCTGACGCTGGTGCTGGTGATCCCCGCCTATGGGCAGGAGACGCTGGATGCGCTGGCGGCGGCGCAGGGCTGCACGGCGGAGACACTGCTGCAAAGCGACAAGCTGACGGCGGGAGACTCCGTCAGCGACTGGGTGGCCATCGCCGTGAGCCGGGCCGGTACGGAGGGGGATACCTCCGCTTACCGCAAGGCACTGGAGCGCTATGTGACCCGGATGTACCGGGAGCAGGGGGGCTTGGACCGCTTGCGAGCCACGGAGTGGCAGCGCACCGCCCTGACGGCGCTGGCGCTGGGAGCGGACCCCACCGCCTTCGGCCGGGACAAGAACGGTCGGTCGGTGAACCTGCTGGCCGACGGCGTATATCAATTCACCGCCGCCAAATCTCTGGGAACGCAGGGACTCAACGGCTGGATCTTCGGCCTGATCGCTCTGGACAGCTCCCGCTTCGCCGTGCCGGAGGATGCCGTCTACACCAGAGCCACTATTTTGCAGGCGCTGGTGGCAGCGCAGGAGCCGGAGGGCGGCTTCGGCCTGACGGTAGGGAACTCGGACGTGGATCTGACAGCCATGACCCTGCAGGCGCTGGCGCCCTATCAGAACAGCACAGTGACGTATACCGGCGCTGCCGGGGAGTCTGTGACCATCCGGGAGGTGGTGCGCCGGGCGCTGGCGTGGCTGTCTGACCAGCAGACGGCGGAGGGCGATTTCATCAGCTGGGACGCCGCCAATCTGGAGAGCACGGCGCAGGTCATCATCGCCCTGTGCAGCTTGGGAGTGGACCCGGCCACGGACGCCCGGTTCGTGAAAAACGGCATCAGCGCCGTGGACGGGCTGATGCGCTACCGGCTGGACGACGGCACCTTCCGCCATATTCTGACGGACGGCTCCGATGTCATGGCCACGGAGCAGGCCCTTCTGGCGCAGGAGGCCATGGAGCGGCTGTCCGCCGCCCGCCGGAGCCTGTATGACTTCCGGGAGGAGATGCCGGAGGATGCAAAGATGCAGGTGACGGCCCTGAACGAGGCACTGACGGATGTGGCGGTGGCCACGCCGGAGGAGGTGCAGGCTCTGTATACCCGGTATCTGGCCATCCCAGCCGCCGAGCGCAGCTATGTGTTCGCTGCCGGGGCGCTGCTGGATCGGATGCAGGAGCTTTTCCTGGAGATCACGCCGGAGGATCCGGCGCAGGCATATGAACTGCGGGTTGCGGCGGAGGTGACTACCTCTGGCCCCGGCGCCGTAGTATGGATCGCCGCAGGCGCCGCCGTGGTAGTGGTGGCTGCAGGCATGGTGATTTGGAGCAAGCGGAGGAAAATATGTACGAAGTAACGGAGAAAATTCTGCGGGAAGTGCGGAAGGTCATCGTCGGCAAGGACGACGTGGTGGAGAAGGTCTGGATCTCCATTCTGGCCCAGGGCCATGTGCTGCTGGAGGACGTGCCGGGGGTGGGTAAGACCACCATGGCGCTGGCCTTTTCCAAGGCGCTGGGGCTGGAAACCAAGCGTGTGCAGTTCACGCCGGACACCATGCCCTCGGATATCATCGGCTTTTCCCTGCCGGAGCAGGGGCGGATGGTGTATCAGCCCGGTGCGGTGATGACCAATCTGCTGCTGGCGGACGAGATCAACCGTACCTCCAGCAAGACCCAGTCGGCGCTGTTGGAGGCCATGGAGGAGGGTCATGTCACCGTAGACGGCGTGACCCACGATCTGCCGGCCCCCTTTGTGGTGCTGGCCACTCAGAACCCCATCGGCTCTGCCGGTACACAGAATCTGCCCAACTCCCAGCTGGATCGCTTCCTCATGAAGCTGAGCATGGGCTATCCCGACGTGGGCAGTCAGGTGCGTATCCTGAAGGAGCGCAGCCAGCAGGAGCCTCTGGAGCAGGTGGAGCCGGTGATGCGCCGGGAGGAGCTGATCGCCGCCATTGCCAGGGTGCGTCAGGTCCATGTGGACGACCAGATCTATGATTACATCGCCCGGCTGGCGGAGGTGACACGCACCCATCCGTTGCTGAAGCTGGGTATCAGCCCCCGTGGCGCTTTGGCCCTGTGCCGCACGGCTAAGGCCAGAGCCTTCGCAGAGGGCCGGGATTTCGTGGTGCCGGAGGACGTGACGCAGATGGCGGAATATGTGTTTGCCCACCGTCTGATGCTTTCCTCCAAGGCCCGCCTCAACGAGTACACACCGGAGGCCATCGTGGCGGAGGTGCTGGCACAGACCCAGCCGCCGGTGCTGTCGGAGCGGCGGGCATGAGCACGTTGCTGTGGCTTTTGACGGAGGCCGGACTGGTGCTGTGCTGGCTGGTGACGCCTTGGGCGCCTGCCCCGTGGCTGGCCCTGTGCTGGCTGATGGCGCCGCTGGCGGGCTGGCTTGCACTGCTGCTGACAAGGAAGCGGTCGCAGGTACGGCTCACCTGCCCCGTGACGGCGGAGAAGGGTAAGCCCTTTTCCGTGACGGCGGAGGTGCGGCAGGGTGTCCCCTTCGGCCGGGGCAGGCTCACGGTATCGGTGGAGAACACCGTTACCGGAGAGACGCACCGGGAGAAGCTGACCCTGCATCAGGGCCGGGGAGCGTGGCAGGTGCAGAGTGCCTGCTGCGGCTGTCTGGTGATGCAGGCGGCGGAGCTTGTGCTATGGGATCTGCTGGGCGTGCTGCCGGTGAGGATCCCCTGCACGGTACAGGGACGCACCTGCGTCATGCCGGATACCTTCCCCATTGAGGCAGACCCCGTGTCGGCCGTGAGCCGCCAGACGGACTGCGAGGAGTACGCCCCGGACGTCCGAGGCAGCGACCCTACGGAGACCTTTCAGATCCGGGAATACGTCCCCGGCGACAGTCTGCGGCAGATCCACTGGAAGCTCTCCGCCAAGGCAGGACGCTACATGGTGCGGGATGCGGCCAAGCCGGTGGATCACCGATTGACCATCTATGTGGAGCGCCGCACGGCCCCGCCCCGTCTGGCGGACGGTCTGATGGAGGCGGTGGTGTCGCTGTGTCAGGCCTATGTGGATCAGCCCTTTCGACTCATGTGGAGCGGGGAGACCACCTCTGTCCGGGAGATCACCGGGGAGGAGCAGCTGCCCGAAGCAGTGACGGCGCTGCTGAAAAGCAAGGCACAGGAGGAGCCGCAGACGCCGGAGCTGCGCCCGGAGGGGAAGCTGCTGTACTGCTGTACCCAGCTTCCGGCGGACGGGCAGCTGCCGGAGGATGCCGTCGTGCTGCTGTGCAGCGATGAACCCTGCGCCGGGGAGGGCGTGTGCCGCTTCACCCCGGAGGATATGCAGGAAATACTGGGAAAATGGATGTGGAATTAGGAGCTTTTGGTGAAAAAACAGACTGTTTCATTCCAATTTGATACGACGCCGGCCCCATTCAGGCCTCTGCGCCCCACGGATGCGGCGGCGGGCGTGCTGCTGCTGGCAGGCATATGGGGCCTGCTGTGGCAATGCCTGCGCCCGGAGCCGATGCTGGGCCTGCTGGGGCTGGGCGCTCTGGCGGCGCTGGGCCTTGCGGCGGGACTGCTGCTGCGGTGGGATCGGAAATGGCAGCGTCTGGCCCTCTGCGGAGCGCTGCTGGTGCTGTTGGCGGCGGGAGTGCTGCTGCGGGGCCATATCAGTGCTGCTCTGGCGGGGCTGGGAGACTTGTGGGGTCAGTGGCGCTTTCAGCAGACCGGACGGTACACGCCGCCCTATGTGGGGGCGGGCAGCGTCTGGTGGCTGCTGCTGCCTATGGGGGCCGTAACAGGCATTGCCGCGGGCCTTGTGCTGCGGCAGCGCTGGCGGATATGGCCGGCGGCCGTCTGCGCAGCAGGACTGCTGGCGCTGCGTCTGGCGGGCCTTGTGCCGGGGGGCTGGTGGTTTACCTGCTTCCTGCTGGGGGTGCTGCTGTGCTTTGTGCAGGGCAGCGCCATAGGCCGCAGGGCCAAGGCCGTCACGGCGGGAGCGCTGGTGCTGGTGCTGCTGATGGGACTGCTGCCGGAGGGCCTCTCCGGCGGCGCATCCCCCACGGCGCTGGGGCGGCGGCTGGGCAAGGCCCTGCACCGCTGGCGCTATGAGGATGCCGCCGATCCCCTGCCGGAGGGAGACATCTCCGGCTCCGGGGCCTTTTCCCCCGGACAGGAGCCGGCGCTGCGGCTGACCATGGATCACTGGACGCCCCTGTATCTGCGGGGCTATGTGGCGGGAGAGTACACCGGCACCGGTTGGCAGCAGCTGGCGGCCCGCCGCTTGACGGAGGAGGCTCCGATGCTGTATAGCCTGCAAAGCGGCTATTTCTTCCCGGCCCAGCAGCTGGCAAAGGCCAACGGCGAGGCCGAGAGCGAGAACCATGTGACCATTCAGGTGCTGGGCGCCTGCCGCTCCGTGGCCTATACCCCCTATGGCGGGGGCGACGGGCTGGAGAGCGCACTGGATGCCCGTGACCTCACCGGCGAGGGAATGACCGACCCCACCCAGCGCAGCTATGAGGCGGCGCTGTACCCGGTGGAGGAGAGCTACCTGCTCCAGCAGCAGCTGGCGCAGGCGGAGACGGACAGCGACTACCGGACGGGGGAGAGCGTCTATCGCCAGTGGGTCTATGACCACTATCTCACGGTGCCGCAGGACACCTACGACGCCCTGACGGCGCAGTTCACCCCCGGTCAGGGCTGGAACACCACTCAGGCCAAGACGGAGATCGGCCGCTTTCTGGCGGCCAACCTGACCCTCCGGGAGGGGACGGTCACCCCGGCCACCGGCGACGTGGCGGCGTGGCTGCTGACCGGCGCCCGACAGGGGTACAGTGTCCACTATGCTACGCTGACGACGCTGCTGCTGCGCTGCTGCGGCATCCCGGCCCGGTATGTGGAGGGCTATGTGGTGACCCGGCAGCAGGCGGAGGCCCTGTCGGACGGGGCGCAGCTGACCCTGACCCAGCGGGCCGCCCATGCTTGGGCGGAGTACTATCTGGACGGCGTGGGCTGGATCCCCTTCGACACCGTCCCCGGCTACGAGGAGAACATCGACTACCAACTGCCGGAGGACGGCGACCCGGCGGAAAACGAGAACGGCACGACCTACACGGGGCAGGATCAAACGCCCCAACAGAACCAGACCGACATCTCTCAGGAGCCCCAGGACGACCACAGTCAGCGCATTTTCGTCCAGAGTGTACTGCTGGCCTTGGCGGCACTGGTGCTGGTGTGTCTGGCGGCCATGGTGCTGCGGACGGTGCTGCTGCGGCGAAGGCTGAAGCAGCAGCGCAGGCGCTTTGAGGACCCCGACGGACGGGTGGCCTGTCAGGCCATGCTCAGCGCCCTGCACCGGCAGCTGACGGCCTTGCAGCCGGGAGCGTGGAGCGAGGCATCCCCCCGGCGGCAGGAGGCCCTGACGGCCCTGCTGGGCGACGAGACGGCCCGGCAGCTGACGGCGCTGGAGCAGGAGGTCTGGTTCAGCGACCACCCCATCGAGGAGCCCCAACGCCAACAGGCGCAGAAGCTGCTGGAGGGGACGGAGCGTCTGTGGCGGGAGCGTGTCCCGGCGGCCAGACGCTGGAAACAGAGATTCCTCACCTGTCAGGTGATTTGAATCATAAAAGAACAGAAAGGAGTATGAAAGATGAAAGAGAAGACACATCTCGGAAACCGCCTTCTGTCGGTTCTGCTGACGTTCCTGATACTGCTGTCGCTGCTGCCTTCGGCGGCGCTGGCGGCGGACACCCAGCAGATCGCCCTGATGGCGGTGACGCAGAACGGATTCCTCATCGAACCGGAGTATGTCACCTATCACTCCGGCGACACGGTGAAGGATGTGCTGAAAAAAAGCAGCCACACCTTCAGCGGCATCGACAGCGGATACATTACCGCTGTCGATGGCACCACCGACAACTTCAGCATCCATTACGACGAGGATGGATACAAGCTGGATCAGTCGGCGGATGGCCTGACGGCAATCTGGTTCACCACCAACTCGAGCCAGAGCCATGGAGCAAACCTCCAGAAGCTGGCGGCCAACATGGCGGTCTACAACACCGCTACCAACGGCCTGAGGGATTACAAGGCCGCTCAGGAGGCCTATGATGCCGCCGTGAAGGGCTTCTATGCCGCCACGGACACCACGGCCAAGACCCTGAACGATGCGTTGTTCAGCGCCATCGACAAGCACGCCAAGTTTCTGGAGGGCAAGACCACGCCGCTGACCATCAGCGCCACCATGGGCGGCGAGGCCATCACCCCCGGCGAGGCGGTGTTCACCAGTGAGTTCGGCACCGTTGTCACGGTGAAGAACACCAACACAGTGGACCTGATCCCCGCCACCTATACCTTCGACCTGTCCGACGGCGAGTTCCGCCATGTCCGTGGCACGCTGGAGGTGAAGGAGGGGACCACCCTCACCGCCGAGCTGCCTGCCGGCCAGTGGATCAAGTCCGTAGGCATCGGTATCGACAATTTCTGGAAAACCTACGGCGAGATGCCCAAGCAGGACGTTACCGCCGCCGAGGGTACCTACCTGATCCCGGACCATGCGTACAACTCGCTCTATCCCTATTTTGAGCCGGGTGACGGCGTGGATACCACCAACATCCGTGTCTACAAGGCGGGCGACCCCAACGGCAACAAGGCCCGCAGCTGGAAGAGCACGGCAGATACCCTGACGGATAGTGTCGAGCGCAACAGCCTGAAAAATGCGGACGTGGTGTGTGAGGCCCGTCTGAAGGGCGGTACCTATGAGCAGTATCAGACCTACACGCTCCACCTGATCCGCACTCCCAGCCTCAGCGGTCTGGCGGCTGCGGACTCCGTGTCCGGACTGACCCTGAGTCCTGTCTACGCCAACACCACGGATACCTACACCGTGGCCACGTCGCAGGATCAGGTGAAGATCACCCCCACGGCTCTGTGCAGCGGTGCTGCCATCACCGTGGCCGGGAAGTCCACCCAGAGTGGTTCCCCCGTGACGGTGAACCTGGCGGACTGTGAGCAGGATTCCGGCAAGAAATACCTGATCCCCGTGGTGCTGACGGCCAACGGCCAGAGCGTCACCTATACGGTGAAGGTGCAGAAGCGGGCCTCCACCCCGGTGATCCTGAACCACGATGAGGGGGTGGACGTGAAGGTGTATAGCCAGACCGGCGACTACATCGCCCCCACCTCCTCCACCGGCACGGCGGACACCTATATGCTGACACTGGGCTGCGGGTATACCTATCTGGCCACCAAGGACGTGTATTACCATGCCGAGCATGCTTTCCCGGCGCAGCCCGGTATGACGCTGACGGTACCCACCCCTGTCACCGATGATTGGCTGACGGGTCTGAGCGCCAGAACCGGCAACAATGCACCGTTGTGTGATATGTCCCCGACGTTTACGGAGGGTACCCATGAGTACACCTTTACGGTGGAATCCAACTCTTCCAGCTTCCAGCTCCAGCGTGCCAGAGCGGATAGCACTTACAAAACTACGTTCTATGCAGCGTATCACCGCAATACTGCTTGGCCCGACCGGACGATGGAGAAAGCACTGACCGCCTCCGATACCAGCTATACACCCATCCCCAGCTTCATGGCCGTGGGCGGCTATGGCAACACTGCCCGCCTGAAGGTAGCCCAGTCCAAAACGGTCAACGGCGCTACCCTGTATCAGGACTACTTCATCAACGTCAACCGCGCCATGACGCTGGATTCCCTGTCCGCCAAGGACCAGAACGACGTTGTGGTTCCCCTGAATCAGGGCGGCGACACCACCAAGGCCACCTTTACCAAGCTGGTGTATGACTACACCGCCGATGTCAGCGAAAAAGCCTCTGAGCTGCGCCTGACCCTGCGGCCCCTGTCCTCCTACCGGATGGATGCAGATATGACCGTAACGGTGGCCTGCGGCGACTGGAGCCAGAGCATCACCTATGATAAGGACCACAGCCCTGCTGACCGCCAGACCGTGGCGGTCCCCCTGAAGGCGGGTTCTGCGGCGGCGGAGACCATCACGGTTACCGTCTCCCACAAGGAGACCGGCAGCATCGCCGGGACCTATACCATCAAGGTCAATAAGCAGGCCCCCATCGAGACCACCATCACCACGACCCCCGGTGATGCCACGGTGTTCCTCACCAGCGACGTCACCGGCGACCGCATCCTGCCGGGTGACAAGGGCATCTATACCCTCGACAGCGGCAGCAGCTACACCGTAGTGGTGACCCGCTACGGCTATGTGGGCCAGAAAAAGACCTTCACCGCCGGCGAGGCCAACAAGACCGTCCAGATCAAGCTGGAGAAGGCCCCCGACAGCACCCTGAAGGATATCGAACTGCCCACCGACTGGCCCCTGTTCCGCAAGAACGATGAAAACAACGGCGTGGTGGATGTGCGCACCCCCATCACCGCTGAGGACACCGTTCTGGTGTGGGCCAACAAGCTGGGCGAGGGCTACAGCGGCGGCGCTGTGGGCAGCCCCATCATCGTGGGCGGCTACCTCTATACCTATTCCGGTACCACCATCATGAAGGTGGATAAGGAGACCGGCCTGGTCCTCAAGACCGGCACCATGGTAGGCGGCTCCTCCTTTGCCATCAACTCCGCCACCTATGCCGAGGGCATGATCTTTATCGGTCTTTCCAATGGCCGGGTGCAGGCCTTCAACGCCGAGACGCTGGAGTCCCTTTGGGTCTATCGGGATGCGCTGGGCGGCCAACCCAACTGCCCCATCGCCTATGCAGACGGCTATATCTACACGGGCTTCTGGAACAGCGAGACCAAGCAGGCCAACTTCGCCTGCCTCTCTGTCACCGATGAGGATGCCACCAAGACCAACGAGGCCAAGCTCCCCACCTGGACCTATACCCACAACGGCTTCTATTGGGCCGGTGCTTACGTCAACAGCGACTTCGTGCTGGTGACCACCGATGACGGAGAGCGTGGCTATACCACGGGCTACGGCTCCATTCTGTCCCTGAACCCCAAGACCGGCAAGCTCATTGACAGCCTGCAGGCCACCAACGTGGGCGACCTCCGCAGCAGCGTCTGCTACGATGAGGAGACCGAGGCCTATTACTTCACCTCCAAGGGCGGCGACCTGTATCAGGTGAAGGTCAACGCCGACGGCACTTTTACCAAGGGCTCTCTGCGTCGCCTGCATCTGGATAATGGCGCCGACAGCGCCTCTGCGCCTCCCATGAGTACCTCCACCCCCGTGATCGCCAACGGCCGTGCTTACATCGGCGTGTCCGGTACCAGCCAGTTCACTGCCTATTCCGGCCACAACATCACGGTGGTGGACCTGTCCACCTTCTCCATCGCCTACTCCGTGCCCACCATGGGCTATCCTCAGACCAGCGGTCTGCTGACCACGGCCTATCAGGATAAGGACGGCTATAACTACGTCTACTTCATCGACAACTTCACCCCCGGTAAGCTGCGGGTCATCCGGGATATGCCCGGCATGACGGAGGTGGATCACAGCTACACCACCATGGAGACCTACAGTAAAAACGGCGAGGAGCACACCATCGAGACGGGCTATGTGCTGTTTACCCCCGACGGTGCGCAGGCGCAGTACGCCATTTGCAGCCCCATTGTGGACGAAGAGGGCAACATCTACTTCAAGAACGACTCCGCCCAGCTGATGCGGCTGAGCAGCCGTATCACGGAGCTGGAGGTCACCCAGCAGCCGGACCGCACCACCTACAGCAAGGACGATACCTTTGATGCCACGGGCCTGAAGGTCACCGCCCATTATGCCAACGGTGCCACCAAGGACGTGTCTGACTACCTCAAATACACCACCGATCCCCTGAGGCTGGATGATACCGAGATCACCATCGGCATCAACCTGGAGCAGCTGGTGAAGGACAAGCTGGAGAACCTGCCCGAAAATCTGAAGAATCAGACCGCCAAGTGGCAGCAGTATCAGGATAAGGACGGCAAGGCCGGCGTGGAGTGGGAGATGCCCACCACCACTGTGACCATCACCGTGGAGGAGCACCACAACTATGGCGAGCCCACCTGGAACTGGAACAATGACTTCACCGCCTCCGCCGTCTTTACCTGCACGGATGACGACGGCCATACCCAGACGGTGCCTGCCACCGTCACCGACGAAGTGACCACCGAGCCCACCTGTGATAAGGAGGGCCTGCGTACCTATACCGCTAAGGTCACCTTTGAGGGTAAGGACTACACCGACACCAAGACGGAGCCTATCCCCGCCACCGGCCACGCCTATGGCGAGCCGGTGTGGAGCTGGACGGATGACTTCAAGGCCACCGCCACCTTCACCTGCACCAACGATACCACCCATGTGAAAAACGTCACGGCAGAGGTGACCAGCGCTGTCACCACGCCCGCCGCTTGCGAGAC
>OCHB01000947.1_pt1 | contig 25441 bp, 19 predicted proteins | sample 1538731 | NCBI WGS metagenome assembly OCHB01 (sample SAMN04571721, study PRJEB22368) | human gut metagenome | biome: human gut; material: stool | host: Homo sapiens | place: Luxembourg | collected 2012-09-20 | reverse complement strand
CCATGACAGATGTATATCCACAGCGGATTGCCTGAATGATCTCTTCAAATGGTCCTCCATGGTCTAAATTTAATGCTGCTGTTACTTCTGGAAATTTCTTTTCATAAAAATGAACAGCATCTGATATTTCTTCAATCTGATGAATTCCAGCACCATCAATGATAACCGGTGCTTTTAATTCACTTGCTGCTTCAAAAATACTCTTTACTGTATTTAAACTCCATGCGTTTGGAGCGGCAACTCCATATCCTTCTTTCTTCGCCTGTCTTAAAATCGTTCCCATATCTGTCAGCATAGTTTATACCTCCATTTGTGCATATGCACCTTGTGACGTGATTCTGTTCTTGTTGTATTCATAATAATACAATCAATCTGCTTTGTCAAGCATTTTTCCAACTACATGGTCATTTGACCATACCGTATTTTCTCAGGCTGTTTTTTGATTTATAGGATTTTTCTCTAATCGAAAAAAACACCTCAAAATTCTTTCGAATTCTGAGATGTTTTTTATATTTAATCTTTGAGTTGCTTCGCTCCACAAGGTAACATCCCTCAACTAAGCTCATCTTTCGCCTGTGGCTCGGATTCGCTAAGGTTCGGGATGGGCTTTCTCACTAAGTTCAAACTTCGCTTGTCAGCTTGTTTTCACTAAGTGTTCAATGCCTACATCATTCCCATTCCGGCTGGTGCTCCTGCTGGCATTGCTGGTGCTTCTTCTTTGATATTCGCAACAACTGATTCTGTTGTTAATAATGTAGAAGCTACGGATGTTGCATTCTGTAATGCGCTTCTTGTTACTTTGGCTGGATCGATGATTCCTTTTTCTACCATGTCTACGTATTCTCCATGTAATGCATCGAATCCTTTTCCGATTTCTGCTTCTTTTACTTTATTGACGATCACAGCTCCTTCAAGACCTGCATTGACTGCGATCTGGAATAATGGTGCTTCTAATGCTTTGAGGATGATGTTTGCTCCTGTCTTTTCGTCTCCTTCTAAGTCTGCTACTTTCTCAGCTGCTTTCTTAGATGCATGGATATAAGCAGATCCTCCACCGAAGATGATTCCTTCTTCTACTGCTGCTTTTGTTGCTGCTAAGGCATCTTCCAGACGTAATTTGCTTTCTTTCATCTCTGTTTCTGTTGCTGCTCCAACACGGATCACTGCAACTCCACCAGATAATTTAGCTAATCTTTCCTGTAATTTTTCTTTGTCGAATTCAGATGTTGTTTCTTCGATCTGTGCTTTGATCTGTCCAAGACGTGCCTGGATTGCATCTTTATCTCCTTCACCGTCTACGATGACCGTGTTTTCTTTTTCAACTTTGACAGATTTTGCACGTCCTAACTGATCTAATGTTGCGTCTTTTAATTCCAGACCAACTTCTTCAGAGATCACTGTACCACCTGTTAAGATAGCGATATCTTCAAGCATTGCTTTTCTTCTGTCTCCATATCCAGGTGCTTTCACTGCACATACAGAGAATGTTCCACGTAATTTGTTAACGATCAGTGTTGTTAATGCTTCACCTTCGATATCTTCAGCAATGATCAGTAATTTCTTACCACTCTGTACAATCTGCTCTAATAATGGAAGGATTTCCTGAATATTAGTGATCTTCTTGTCTGTGATCAGAATATATGGATCATCTAATTCAGCAACCATTTTTTCCATATCTGTTGAGAAATATGCTGATAAATATCCACGATCAAACTGCATTCCTTCTACTAAATCTAATTCTGTTTTCATTGTTTTAGATTCTTCGATCGTGATAACTCCGTCGTTAGATACCTTTTCCATAGCATCTGCTACTAATTCTCCAACTTCTTCGTCTGCTGCAGAGATTGCTGCTACTTTCGCGATCTGATCTCTTCCTGTAACTTTGCTACTCATCTCAGCAATTGCTTCAACAGCTGCTTCTGTCGCTTTCTTCATTCCTTTACGAAGAATGATTGGGTTTGCTCCTGCTGCTAAGTTTTTCATTCCTTCGTTGATCATTGCCTGTGCAAGAACTGTAGCTGTTGTTGTACCATCACCGGCAACATCATTTGTCTTAGTTGCTACTTCTTTGACTACCTGAGCTCCCATATTCTCAAATGGATCTTCTAATTCGATTTCTTTTGCGATCGTTACACCGTCATTTGTGATCAGTGGTGCACCAAAGGATTTGTCTAATACAACGTTGCGTCCTTTGGGTCCGATTGTAACTCTTACTGTATCTGCTAACTGGTTAACTCCTGCTTCCAGTGCTTTTCTTGCTTCAATTCCGTATTTAATCTCTTTTGCCATGATCTTCATTACCTCCGACTAAATTTTTTAATGAAATTAAATAATTGTGTATTATAATAAAACTATTCTACAACTGCTAAAATATCATTCTGTTTTACGATGATATATTCTTCATCTTCTAATTTTACTTCTGTTCCTGCATATTTAGAATAAATAACTTTCTGTCCTACAGAAACTTCCATCTTCACATCTTCTGTTCCAGGTCCAACTGCAACAACTTCTGCTTCCTGTGGTTTTTCCTGTGTTGCTGTTGTAAGGACGATTCCTGACTTAGTTGTTGTTTCTGCTTCCAGCTGTTTTAATACAACTCTATCTCCTAATGGTGTTAACTTCATAATGATATTACCTCCTAAATATATTAGAATTATTGTTCTTTTTATCTTTTGTTAGCACTCGCTTATATCGAGTGCTAACTCTATGTTCTTTAGTATAACACCAGACAAAAAAAATGCAACCCCCTTTTTATAAAAAATCCATAAACTGAGATTGCATTCTTTGGTATTTTACTTATTCTTTGATGTATTTTTTTGCTTCTTCTGAACTTCTTGTTGGAACAGTCTGGAAATATACATGTACATGTTTTTTGATCAGTTCATGAATAGCTTCCATCTCCATGGCATCACACGCAACTCTTCTTGCAACTTCTTTACGTTCTCCACGAATTCCCATACCTCCGATATTAAGCTGATTGATCTTGATCCCTCGTTTGATCAATTCTTCAAATACCAGTGGGGATTCTGCAATTACGATCACCCGCTCTCCATCAAAGGATGGAGCTTCTTTTAATTTCTCCGTTGCACGATCGATCCCATATACATGAATTATAAGGCCTTGGGGCGCCATCTCTTTGATCACTTTGCTTCGGAATTTATCCTTCGCCACAACATCATCTACAATAATGATCCTGTTTGCTCTGACTTCCGGCACCCATAATGTCAAAATCTCCGTATGTATGAGCCTGTCATCAACTCTCGCTAATACAATGTTTTTCATTCTTCTACCTCCTTATATAATTCACGCACATCTTTCACTGTCTCTGGTGCTGCCTTAAGAAGATCTTTGCACACCTCTTGTGCACTCTTTCCCGCGTAACGTCCCATAACTACTTCCATCATCAACGGAAGATTGATTCCAGTTACGTGGTAGAGATCGTATTCTGACATTAAAGAAATTACTGTATTAAACGGACTTCCATAAAACAGATCTGTTAATATAAGGACTTCTTCTCCTTCTGATGTCTGTTCAATACTCTCTCTGATTTTCTCTCTCAAAGTATCCACTGATTCTTCTGGTTCAAGCCCAAATGCCTCAAGGTCTTCCTGTTCCCCTGCGATCATCTGTGCTGTATCCACAAGTCCTCTTGCATAACTTCCATGAGATACCACGATTACCTTCATCAACTTTCCTCTCTTCTCTCTCATCACATCTTGTCTGTTACGGCAAATTTGATTAATTTGGTTTGTAAGAACTCTTTAAGCTTACGATTCTATTAAATACCATGTATTCTTTTGTAGAATCTTTGGAATCTAAACAGAAATATCCTGTTCTCATAAACTGAAAACTGTCTTCCTTATCATATTTTTCTAACTCAGGTTCTACATATGCTTCCTTGATCACAGTCAGTGAATTTGGATTCACATTGATACTTCCATCTTCATTATATACACCTTTTTCTTCATCTACAATATTTTCATACAGACGAATTTCTGCTTTTTTCGCAGTTGGTACAGATACCCAGTGGATCGTTCCGCGGACCTTTCTTCCATCCGGACTGTTTCCTCCTCTGGATTCTGGATCATATGTCGCATATACACAGGTTACATTGCCGTCCTCATCTACATCATATCCTGTACATGTCACAAAATATGCATTCATCAGACGCACTTCATTACCTACATATAAACGACGGTATTTCTTAGGCTTCTCAATCTTGAAATCTTCTCGTTCGATATATAATTCTCTTGAAAATGGTACCTGTCTTGTTCCCATCTCTTCGTTTTCCTGATTATTTGGAACGTCAACGAGTTCCCCTTCTCCTTCTGGATAGTTTGTGATTACCAGTTTGATCGGATCTAAGATCGCTGCCATACGTGGACGTTTTAATTTCAGATCATCACGGATGCAGTATTCAAGCATCGCTGAATCTACAGAGCTGTGGCTCTTTGCAACTCCGACAAGTTCCATAAACTTCTTGATGGATTCTGGTGTATATCCTCTTCTTCTAAGTGCTGATAATGATACCAGACGTGGATCATCCCATCCATCTACGATTCCATCTTCTACCAGTTTCTTGATATAACGTTTTCCTGTAACAACATTTGTCAGATATAACTTCGCAAATTCGATCTGTTTTGGTGGATTCTCAAATTCGCATTCGTTAACAACCCAGTCATACAGTGGTCTGTGATCTTCAAATTCCAGTGTACAGATAGAGTGTGTTACCCCTTCAAATGCATCCTCTAATGGATGAGCAAAATCGTACATTGGATAAATACACCATTTGTTTCCTGTATTGTGATGTTCCATTCTTGCGATACGATAAAGAATTGGATCCCTCATGTTGATATTTCCAGATGTCATATCGATCTTGGCACGAAGAACTTTGCTTCCATCTGGGTATTTTCCTTCCTTCATCTCGCGGAATAACTGTAAGTTCTCTTCTGGTGTACGGTCACGGTATGGACTGTTCTTTCCAGGTTCTGTTAAAGTTCCTCTGTATTCTCTGATCTGTTCAGCATTCAGATCACAGACATATGCTTTTCCCTTCTTGATCAGGAATTCTGCACATTCATACATCTTGTCAAAGTAGTTGGAAGCATAATAGATATGTTCGTGATAATCTGCTCCTAACCATTCTACGTCCTCTTTAATAGAATTTACATATTCTTCCTTCTCTTTTGTTGGGTTTGTATCATCAAAACGGAAATGGAAATCTCCGCCATATTCCTGAGCCAGTCCATAGTTTAATAAGATAGATTTTGCATGTCCGATATGAAGATATCCGTTTGGTTCTGGTGGAAATCTTGTAACTACCTTCTTGCAATGCCCTTCTTCTATATCTTTTTCTATGATCTGTTCGATAAAATTCTTAGAAATCGTTTCTTCCATGTCTTCCTCCATATAGTTTTTTCTATTCTGATTATAATGTATCTTCTATACACTTGCAATCATATAATTTCTGTATCATTGTGAAATACAGATAATCCTTCTATATAAGATCTAATGCCTCCATAACATTTGAAACTCCTACAAGTCTCATGTCTGTCTGGACCTTGATCTGATCTACATTCGCCTGAGGCAGAATGCATCGTTTAAATCCTAGTTTCTGTGCTTCTTTGATCCTTGCTTCTCCACCTGATACGGCTCTTACTTCTCCTACCAGACCAACTTCTCCAAAAATGATCGTATCTTCTAAGATCGGCCGGTTCTTATAACTCGATGCGATTGCCATAATAATACCGAGATCGATCGCTGGTTCGCCAAGTTTCATACCTCCAGCCAGATTCACATACGCATCACAGCCGCCAAGCTGCAGTCCAACTCTCTTCTCAAGCACTGCCATCAAAAGATTCACCCTGTTATAATCAATTCCAACTGCTGTTCTTCTCGGCATCTGAAAGCTTGTTGGTGATACCAATGCCTGAATCTCGATCAGGATCGGTCTGGTCCCTTCCATGGAACATACAACAACAGATCCTGACGCATCAAGGGGTCTTCCATTAAGCATCGTCTTTGACGGATTCTCCACTTCTACAAGTCCATTGTTACACATCTCAAACACACCGATCTCGTTCGTGGATCCAAAACGGTTTTTGACACCTCTTAAGATTCTGTATGCCGCTTCTCTTTCCCCTTCAAAATAAAGGACCGTATCTACCATATGCTCAAGTGTTCTTGGTCCTGCAACCACTCCTTCTTTGGTCACATGTCCTACGATAAAAACTGCGATATTATTCTCTTTCGCAACTCTCATCATCGCTGCAGTCACTTCTCTTACCTGAGACACACTGCCTGCTGCCGAGGAAAGATCCTCGCTGTACATTGTCTGAATCGAATCAATCACCGCAAATTCTGGTTTCGTCTTTAAGATTGCATTCGTGATCGCATCAAGATCTGTCTCACAATACAGAAGCATCTCTTCTTCAAATGTTCCGATCCTCTCTGCTCTCATCTTGATCTGATGCATAGATTCTTCCCCAGAAATATACAAAACCTTACGTTTGCTGTTCGCAAGATTCCTGCATACCTGTAATAATAACGTGGATTTCCCGATTCCCGGATCTCCTCCGACCAACGATAGGGAACCTTTGACGATCCCGCCGCCTAACACACGGTCCAGTTCATGAATCCCTGTTGGAATCCGCTCTTCATTCTCTACTGTTACCTCGGATATATTCATAGGAGAGGCAGAAGTCTTTAAAGACTTCGCCCCTCCTTTTTTCGTTTCTGTAACTTTCTCTTCTGTAAAAGTATTCCACTGCTTACAGGCAGGACACTGCCCCATCCACTTGGAAGACTCATGACCACACTGGCTGCAAAAATAAACTGTCTTTTGTTTTGCCATTGGTGCTCCTTTATGTTACTACTGTTTCTTTACACGAACAGCTGCTGCTGTTCCCTCGCTTAACTCAACACTCAGAGTTAATTTTCCTCCAAGATTTGCTTTCATCATTCCTACATTCGTATTATCAATAAAAACTTTATATTCCTGTCCGGCTTCTACTTCTAAAGTAACCTGGACATCAGATGAAGATTCAATCTCAAATGCAACTCCATCTGTTGTTGCAACAAAGTTATGTACTGCTGAACCTGGAACTGATTCAAAGATCAGCTGTCCGTTCTTGTCCAGTTTTGTCATTGTCTTGAAAGTCTTGATCTTATAGATATCTCCTTCAAACTGGATATCTCCTTTCTTCGCTTTCTGTGCTAATGTATAGTCACCAAAGCTAAGTGTTCCATTGTCTTCGCTGCGGAATAATTCAGTTACCACTGCCATTGTCTTTTCCTCCTAATATATGTTTCGGTCGTCGTATGTATATTATAATATATTTCAGTATTATTTACTAGTTTTCCTTTACCGAAAAAGTAAGTTTTTTATCTTTTTTACCAATCGTCATCGTCTGTCCATTCGTAAGGGTTCCTTCTAAGATCTTATCTGCCAGTACATCTTCAATCTCATTCTGGATGATCCTTCTTAATGGTCTTGCCCCATAATTCTCATCATATCCCTTATCTGCTAACAGATCCATCGCACCAGATGTGATCTTTAATGTGATCTGATGTTCGCTTAATAAACGGGCTCTCAATTCATCCATAAATAATTTTGCGATCTTCTTAACTTCTTCCTTTGTAAGGACGGCAAATACGATCGTCTCATCAATTCGATTTAAAAACTCTGGGCGAAAGATCTGTTTCACTTCTTCCATAACACCCTTTTTCATACGTTCATGAGTCTTGGCTTTATCTGTATCATCCATAGAAAATCCTAAATGTTTTGGTGCAATGATACGGTTTGCACCTGCATTGGAAGTCATAATGATAACAGTATTCTTAAAGTCGACTTTTCTTCCATTGGAATCTGTAATATGTCCGTCATCTAATACCTGAAGCAGAATATTAAATACATCAGGATGAGCTTTTTCGATCTCATCAAAAAGAAGGACAGAGTAAGGATGTCTTCGAATCTGTTCACTCAGCTGTCCGCCTTCTCCAAATCCAACATATCCTGGAGGAGATCCGATGATCTTTGATACACTGTGCTTCTCCATATATTCAGACATATCCACACGGATCAGATCTTCTTCTCTTCCAAATAAAGCTTTTGCTAATGTCTTTGACAGCTCTGTCTTACCAACTCCTGTTGGCCCTAAAAATAAGAATGATCCGATCGGACGGTTTGGACTCTTAAGACCGACTCTGCTTCTCTTCACAGCTTTGGCAACTGCATTGACCGCTTCATCTTGCCCGATCACATGTTTGTGAAGTTCTTTCTCTAAATGTCTTAATCGTTCCATATCTCCCTTTGTAAGCTGTGTTACTGGAATCTGTGTCCATAAAGAAACGACTTCTGCGGCATCCTCTGTTGTCAATTCTGGAATCTCATTTTGCTTCTTCTGATTTCTCTTCATCTTACGTTCCAGAGATTTCTCAAGTTTGTTCTTCTCTTTCTTAAGCTCTCTTGCTTCTGTAATATCTCCATCAGAAAGCGCTGCTTCGATCTTCTCTATGATCTCCCTGATCTCCTTGCGTTCTTTCTTGAAACCTGCATGACTTCCAAGCTGTTCCATTCGTTTCCTTGCACAGGCTTCATCTAACAGATCAATGGCTTTATCTGGCAGAAAACGATCACTGATATATCGATCAGAAAGAGAGGCAATTGCCTCTGCCACATCTTCTGATACCAGGATCCTATGATAATCTTCAAAACGATGTTTGATCCCTTTTAAGATCGTGATCGTTTCTTCTACGGTTGGTTCTTTCACTCTGACTGGTTGGAATCTTCGAACTAATGCTGCATCTTTTTCAAAATATTTTGTATATTCTTCACTCGTTGTCGCACCGATCAGCTGAAAATCTCCTCTTGCCAATGCTGGTTTTAAGATATTAGATGCATCCATAGCTCCCTCAGAACCTCCAGCTCCAATGATCGTATGAATCTCATCGATAAACAAAATAATAGAATCATCCTGTGTTGCTTCGGTTACGATACGTTTCATTCGTTCTTCAAATTCTCCACGGAATTTCGTTCCAGCGATCACTTTCGTAAGGTCTAAGGACAAAATCCTCTTATTCTTAAGAATTCTTGGCATATTGCCTTCGGCGATCCTTTGTGCAAGGCCTTCAACGATCGCTGTTTTACCAACCCCTGGATCACCGATCAGACATGGATTATTCTTTGTCCTTCTGCAAAGGATCTGCATCAGACGTTCCATCTCACTTTCACGTCCGATCATCGGATCAAGCTTCCCAAGCATTGCTTTCTCTGTCAGATCTGTACTATACTGAAGCAGCATATATTCTCCTGCTCCATCTTCCATATCACCACCATCAGAGATTGCTTCATTATATTCATTCTTCGCACTTCTGAAATCAATTCCTGCAGTAACTAAAATATCTGTATAGATTCCTTCGGATGAAATCTTATGATCTTCCAGAAAACGGAATGCTTCATTATCTCCATCTTTGATCATCGCCATCAAGATATGTTCTGATCCGATCGCTTCACACCCGTATTTCATTGCAAGTTCTCCTGCAATTTCTAACAGGTATTCTGTCTTCGGAGTATCCATTACCGTTCTTCTTCGGTCTTTTGGCATCTTTGACTTCTCTTTGATCGCTTCTTCTATTAATTCTCTTGTCACTCCGTGCATCTTGAGCACTTCACTTGCAAGAGATCCGTCTGCCCCATAAAGTCCTAGCAGAACAAAAATACTGCTGACATCTTTAAATCCAAGATATCCAGCAATCTCTCGTCCTTCATTCAATGCTTTGGAGGCATATTTTGTAAATGGTAATCGGTTCATAATTCCTCCTGTTATTACTTTCTGTCTAATTTCTGGTACATATCATGAATCAACCGGTTCATCTCGTCTTCTGTAACTCCTTTACAGACAGCTTCTGCAACTAACATCCTTAAATTCTCCTGAATGCTTGCTAATTCCTGCTGTTTTTCCAAAGTTTCAACACTTATGACTGCACCTTTTCTTCGGTCTAGTTTCAGGTATCCTTCTTCTCTTAAGATCGCATAGGCTTTGTTCACCGTGTGCATGTTCACTCCAAGCACCTGTGCTAACTGACGGACAGATGGAAGTGATTCTCCATCAGCAAATTCTTCACATGCGATTCCCATAATGATCTGATTTCTTAACTGTACATAGATTGCCTCGTCACTATTGAAATCAATCTCCAGTATCATTGTGCAACCCTTCTTTCCTCTTTCGAAATTTACAACTTATCTATGATATTTTGTTATACATAGACTATAATATAAAGCACAGTCTGTCAAGAGCTTCTCTTCCAGATGATAAAGAAAAAGATGCAGTGTAAAAAACTACATCTCTTTCGTCTATTTTTCATTCAGCTCTAAAATTCTTTGATTTGCACTTCCTCGGAATTTTAATGTGATATCTTTCTGGGATTCGATAAACTGTCCATCAACCAGCGTATCAATATAAGATAACATCTCTTCCGTAAACGGTGTGTATACTTTACCACCTTCGAGCAAATCCTTGTCATAAGTATATCCTGTATAGCACCAGATATTCTTCTTTGGATAATTTTCTTTGATCTCTTTTAATAATCTGACCAGTTCTTCCTGATTCTCCGGTTCAAATGGTTCCCCTCCAAGAAGCGAAAAACCTTCAATATAATCTGGCTTTAACAATTCCATGATATGATCTTTTGTCTCCGTCGTAAATGGCTTTCCATAACAAAAGTCCCATGTCTCCTTATTAAAGCATCCTGGACAATGATTTCGGCAGCCTGATACGAATAAGCTGACTCTGACTCCTGGTCCATTCGCAATATCACATTTTTTAATTTCTCCGTAGTGCATATGATCTCCTCTGTCATCGCGTTTTATAAATGAAGGACTCGATCCTTGATTTCCTGTGTACGTCCCTGATTCCAGAACTGTGTTCCGATATATCCACAAGTACGTCTTGCAACAAACATATGATCCTGATCTGTATTTCCACAGTTTGGACATTCCCAGATCAGTTTTCCTGATTCATCTTCTTTGATCTGAATCTCTCCGTCGTATCCACAACATTCACAGTAATCACTCTTTGTATTTAACTCTGCATACATGATGTTATTGTAAATAAATTTCATCACGGATAAGACGGCTGGAATATTATCCTGCATGTTTGGTACTTCAATGTAGCTGATCGCTCCGCCTGGCGATAATTTCTGGAATTCTGACTCAAATGCCAGTTTGCTGAATGCATCGATCTCTTCTGTTACATGAACATGATAGCTGTTTGTGATGTAGTTCTTATCTGTAACTCCCGGAATGATACCAAAACGTTTCTGTAAGCATTTTGCAAACTTGTAAGTTGTTGATTCCATTGGTGTTCCGTATACAGAATAGCTGATGTTCTCTGCTGCCTTCCATTCATTACATTTATCATTTAATTTCTGCATAACTTTTAATGCAAATTCTTTTCCTTCATCGGATGTATGAGACTTGCCTGTCATGCGGACACACATCTCATAAAGTCCTGCATATCCAAGGGAAATCGTGGAATATCCATCGTATAATAACTTATCGATCTTCTCGCCTTTCTTCAGTCTCGCAAGCGCTCCATGTTGCCAAAGGATCGGCGCAACATCAGATACCGCTCCCTTTAATCTCTCATGGCGACATCTTAATGCTCTGTGGCACAATTCCAGTCTCTCTTCTAAGATGTCCCAGAATTTATCCATATCTCCATTAGAACTGCATGCGACATCAACCAAGTTGATCGTTACAACACCCTGATTAAATCTTCCATAGAACTTATGGCTTCCATCTGCATTTCTCTGGGAATCTTCAACCGTTAAGAAGGATCTGCATCCCATGCAAGGATATACTTCACCATTCTTCAGTTCTCTCATCACTTTCGCTGAGATATAGTCTGGAACCATGCGTTTTGCTGTACATTTTGCAGCTAATTCTGTCAGATGCCAATACTTGGAATCTGGTGTGATGTTATCATCATCTAATGCATAAATAAGTTTTGGGAAGGCTGGAGTGATCCAGACTCCTTTTTCATTCTTAACACCCTGAATTCTCTGTTTCAGGACTTCTTCGATCACAAGAGCCAGATCGTCTCTTGTCTGTCCTTCTGGTACTTCGTCAAGATACATAAAGACTGTGACAAATGGCGCCTGTCCATTACATGTCATTAAAGTTACCAGCTGATACTGGATCGTCTGGATCCCCTGTTTGATCTCATCATACAGACGCATCTCTGTAATCTTGTCGATGATCGCATCATCCATAGATTCTCCGATCACTTTACGTTCCTTCACGACATTCTTACGCAGCTTCTTTCGACTGATGTCTACAAATGGTGCTAAATGTGCTAATGTAAAAGACTGTCCTCCATACTGGTTGCTTGCAACCTGAGCAACAATCTGTGTTGTCACATTACATGCTGTAAAAAATGAATGTGGTTTCTCGATCAATGTCTCACTGATCACAGTTCCATTCTGAAGCATATCTTCCAAGTTGATCAGATCACAGTTATGTTCTCTCTGTGCAAAATAGTCAGAATCATGAAAATGGATGATTCCTTCTTCATGAGCACGAATGATCTCATTTGGCAGAAGGACACGTTTACTTAAGTCTTTGCTGACTTCTCCTGCCATATAATCTCTCTGCGTGGAATTGATCACTGGGTTCTTATTCGAATTCTCCTGATTTACTTCCTCATTAATATTATCAAGTAAAGAAAGAATTCCATCATCGGTCGTATTTGATTTTCTTCTCAGTTCTCTCTTAAAACGATATCTTACATACTTCTGGGCAACTTCATATCCTCTCATCTCCATGATCCCTGTCTCGACCATATTCTGGATATCTTCTACATTCACCGCATGAGAAGAGTTTGCTACCTGATCTGCAACCTTCTCTGCGATCGCCATGATCTGATACTGATTCATCTGATGGATCTTTGTTACCTCTTCATTCGCCTTCGTGATCGCATTGATGATCTTATCGAGATCAAAGGTTACCTCCTCACCGTTTCTCTTGATAATCTTTGTTTTTACATCACCATTCATAGTTTCTCCCTCATTTATATAAAATTACAAGATTCTGTGTGTTTCCATTTTCTGGCACAAAATCTTGTTGTCGTTCTACCAATCAGCACTATATCTTGTGCCATTGCCTTTTATTATATTACACTCTTTTTCATAAAAAAGAAAGAGCTAATTTTTCATTTTAGAGAATATGAAGATGTTCAAACAGAATCTTAAATCCCAAAAGTATCAGTATTATGCCACCTGCGAGCTTTGCCTTGGATTTATATTTTGTTCCAAAAATATTTCCGATTTTTACTCCTGCAAATGAAATCAAGAAAGTACAGACTCCAATCATCGCCGCTGCGGATACAATATGCACATTTAAAAAGGCAAATGTGATCCCAACTGCTAATGCATCGATACTTGTCGCAACAGCAAGCATGAACATTTCTTTCACTGCGATCGAATCATCTGCCTGTTCTTCATCATTTGATAATGCTTCTTTGACCATATTGATTCCGATCAGCCCAAGAAGCACAAATGCGATCCAATGGTCGATCGATGTGATCTGGTCTTTAAACTGTGTTCCAAGGAAAAATCCGATTGTTGGCATCAGTGCCTGAAATCCTCCAAACCATAAACCAACAATGATCCCTTTTTTCAAAACTTTTTCTCTCATCGCCAGTCCTTTGCAGATAGAAACAGCAAATGCATCCATCGCCAATCCAACAGCCAGTGTTAATAACGTAAGTAAATCCATAAAAACGTCCTCCATATCGTAAGTTTTTCATATCATAGGGGATTCCATCGGAATTTCCTATGATATGAAAAAGACCCACAGACGAAAGCCTTGTTATAAACAAAAGCTTATCGTCTGTGAGTCTCGTTAATTAAGACAGCACCAGATGTCGTTCATCATTATGTTGATACTGTCACAGATTCTCTGCTAACTACTCCCTCACGGAAATATCTATAAGATCATACCGGATGTGCTTCCGGCAAAATGTGCCTATGTATCATATCTCAACTGAGAATCTTTGTCAATATCTTTCCTTTAATTTTTGATTACGTTTTTCAAGATCTAACAGGTATTCTTTCATTTCCAGACCACCTGCATATCCTGTCAGTGAACCGTTCATTCCGATCACTCTGTGACATGGAACAACGATCACGATCGGATTCCTGTTATTCGCCATGCCAACAGCTCGACATCCTTTTGGAATCCCTACTGATTCCGCAATGTCTTTGTAAGTACAAGTTTCCCCATATGGAATCTTCTCCAATGCTTTCCATACTTTGATCTGGAATTCTGTTCCATGATAAGAAATCTTCAGGTCAAACTTCTTTCTCCGCCCATCAAAATACTGTGATAATTGCAGTGCTGCTTCCCTGATCAATTCTGTATTCTTCTTCTCGCCTTCTAATGTCTTCGTCCCAAAATATATCCCGCAAATGCCATGCCCATCTTCCTCAATCGTTAAATTACCGATTGGAAAACTATAATCATAATAGTACCTCATATGACAATCCTCCTAAAAATAGGTATACCATATTCTTCCATGGTTGGCAAGGACTAACTTGACATGTACATATTTCTTGCGTACAATGAAAAGAACTGTATAAAAATGAACAGATATTTATTTTAGGAGGAATTTTCATTGGACCCCAGTATGATATTACAGATAATCGCAATTATCATTTTATTAATGCTTTCTGCTTATTTTTCATCTGCAGAAACAGCGCTTACAACCGTCAATCCACATAGTATGCGTGCCATGGCAGAAGACGGCAATAAAAAAGCTGCTATTGTTTTAAAATTGATCGAGAATCCAAGCCAGATGCTTTCCAGCGTCTTAGTCGGAAATAACCTTGTGAATATTTCATTAACATCCCTTACTACAACGATCGCTATTCGTATCTTTGGAAGCATGGGAGCCGGAATCGCAACTGCTGTGATCACAGTACTTGTATTGATCTTTGGTGAGATCACACCAAAGACTTTTGCAACGATCAATAATACAAAACTTGCTCTAAGCTATGCTTCCAGCATTTATCTGATCACAAAATTACTGACACCGGTTGTTTACATTATCAACAAACTTTCTACAGCGATCCTTATCATCTTGCGGATCGACTCGAAACAATCCAAACGTATCATGACTGAACGTGAACTTCGTACGATCGTTGATGTCAGCCACGAAGAAGGCGTTATCGAAGAATCTGAGAAAGATATGTTAAACAACGTTTTTGATTTTAAGGAATCTCTTGCCAAGGATATTATGATCCCGCGAATCGATGTAACTTTTGTGTCTGTAGATGCTTCTTATGATGAAGTTCTTGATATTTTCCGCGAGGCCGGTTATTCTAGACTTCCTGTTTATGAAGGAAGTAAAGATCATGTTGTTGGTATTGTTTATTTTAAGGATGTTTATTTCTACCGCAGCCAGCACAGAGGCGAGATCTTTCATTTGAAAGATGTTCTGCGTAAGCCGTTCTTTACGTATGAAACTCAGAAAGTATCAAGCCTTCTTGCACAGATGCGTGAAAAATCTGTTAGTTTCTCCATTGTTTTGGATGAATATGGAGTGACTGCAGGTCTTATTACTCTAGAAGATATCGTTGAAGAGATTTTTGGAGAACTGCGTGATGAATATGATGATTCTGAGGAAGAAACTTTCAAAAAATTATCCGATGGATCTTATATGGTATCCGCTTCTTTAAAGCTTGATGATCTTGATGATCTGCTTGACGTAGACCTTGATTCTGAGGATTATGATTCTCTTGGCGGATATATCATCGAACTGCTTGATCATCTGCCTTCAGAGGGCGAAACTGCAGAAGATGAACATTTTCTTTTTAAAGTTGTTTCTGTTGACAAAAATCGTATGGAAACAATTCATATCATTCCAAAAGAGCAGTAAAAAAAGAACCTTGCTTTTTCTTGCAAGGTTCTTTTTTTGTACTCTTATTTAAAATATTCTACTCCGGATTCGAAGATCTTCTGATCTTTCTGTCCGTAAATATTGATTCCTACATAGCTGTCACGACGTTCTGAATGTCCCATCTTACCAAGGACTCTTCCGTCTGGACTTGTGATACCTTCAATCGCATGGTAAGAACCATTTGGATTGAATTCTTCATTCATTGTAGGATCACCATTGAGGTCAACATACTGTGTTGCTACCTGTCCATTTTCAAACAGTTTCTGGATCACATCTTCATCTGCTACGAATCGTCCTTCTCCATGAGATACTGGTATACTGAAGATATCATCTACATGTACATTGTTAAACCATGGTGACAGATTAGAAGCAATTCTTGTATAAGCAACCTTAGAAATATGACGACCAATGCGGTTTGTTGTCAGTGTAGGTGATTTCGCATTCTGTTCTACGATCTTACCTTCTGGAACAAGTCCTAATTTGATCAGGGCCTGGAATCCGTTACAGATACCAAGTGCCAGTCCATCACGGTTATTTAACAGATCCATGACTGCTTCTTTTAATTTTTCATTTCTAAATGCTGTTGCAAAGAATTTTGCAGATCCATCTGGTTCATCACCGGCACTGAATCCACCTGGGAACATGATGATCTGGGATTCTTTGATCGCTTTTTCAAAAACTTCCACTGAATCACGGATTCCCTGTGCATCTAAGTTCTTAAATACCTTTGTGATCACGTTCGCTCCTGCACGTTCAAATGCTTTCGCTGAATCATATTCACAGTTTGTTCCTGGGAATACTGGAATAAATACATTTGGTTTTGCAACTTTATTCTTGCATACGTAAATATTTCCTTTTATATAGTGTCTTGTTGTATCAACGATGCTCTGATCTCCTTCAGATCTTGTTGGGAATACTTTCTCTAATGGTTTCTTCCATGTATCGATTGCTTCTTCTAATGTTACAACTTCGTCACCAAATACAAATTCATGTTTGTCTGTAACCTCACCTAACATTAATCCTGGAATCGCAAGTTTATGAACATCTCTTGTGCTCATTTCAACAACAAATGATCCAAACTTAGGATCTGTTAAGTCTTTTAATTCTACTTCTTCATCAAAGATCACACCTAATTTATTACCAAATGCCATCTTGGCAACTGCTTCTAAAGCTCCTCCGCCGCCAATTGCATATGCAGATTTGATAATTCCATCTTTGATCAGTTTTGTAATACGTTTGTATACTTTCTTCACTTCAGAATAGATTGGAAGATTGTATGCATCTGTTGGGATACAGATACGGATCAGACGGTTTCCTGCTCTCTTAAGTTCTGGTGTGATAACATCTGTTGTCTTCGCTACATCGACTGCAAAAGATACCAGTGTTGGTGGTACATCAATGTCATTGAATGTTCCAGACATACTGTCCTTTCCACCGATCGATGCAAGTCCAAATCCCATCTGTGCCTGATATGCACCAAGTAGTGCTGCAACCGGCTGTCCCCAGCGTGTCTTATCTTCTCCAAGACGTTTAAAGTATTCCTGGAATGTCAGGCGGATATTTCTATAATCTCCACCAGAAGCCACGATCTTCGCGATAGATTCTGTGATCGCATAAACTGCTCCATGGAATGGGCTCCATTTGGACAGATATGGATCAAATCCATAACTCATCATTGTGACTGTATCGCATTCTCCTTTCAATACTGGAAGTTTTGCGACCATTGTCTGAATTGGTGTCATCTGGTATTTTCCACCATATGGCATTGTAACTGTTGCTGCTCCGATAGAGCTGTCGAATCTCTCTACGAGACCTTTCTGTGAACATACATTAAGATCAGATAATGTATTCTTGCACACTTCTTCAAATGTACCTGTCTCGTCTTTGCGGTTAAAGTAAGATTCTACACGGTGAGGGATCTCTACAAATACTTCTGTTTCCTGATGTGCTCCGTTTGTATCAAGGAAAGCTCTTGAGATATTAACGATCTCTTTTCCTCTCCATTTCAGTACTAATCTTGGATCTTCTGTTACAACAGCAACTTCTACAGCCTCTAAGTTCTCTTCTGCAGAGTATGCAAGGAACTGATCTACGTCTTTTGGATCTACAACAACAGCCATACGTTCCTGAGATTCAGAAATCGCTAATTCTGTTCCATCAAGTCCTGCATATTTCTTAGGTACTTTATCAAGATCTACAACCAGACCATCTGCAAGTTCTCCGATCGCTACGGAAACTCCACCTGCACCAAAGTCGTTACATTTCTTGATCAGACGGCTGACTTCTTCTCTTCTGAATAATCTCTGGATCTTACGTTCTGTTGGTGGATTACCTTTCTGAACTTCAGCTCCACATGTCTCGATAGATTCTTCTGTATGAACTTTAGATGATCCTGTTGCTCCTCCACAACCGTCACGTCCTGTTCTTCCACCTAATAAGATGATGATATCTCCTGGGTCAGAGTTCTCTCTGATCACGTTCTTTCTAGGTGCTGCACCCATAACGGCACCGATCTCCATACGTTTTGCAACATAGTCTGGATGATATACTTCATTAACATATCCTGTTGCAAGACCGATCTGGTTTCCGTAAGAACTGTATCCATTCGCAGCTTCATTTACAATCTTATACTGTGGTAATTTACCTTTTAATGTGTCTTTTAATGGGACTGTTGGATCAGCAGCACCTGTAACACGCATTGCCTGATATACATAAGAACGTCCTGATAATGGGTCACGGATCGCTCCTCCAAGACATGTTGCCGCTCCACCAAATGGTTCGATCTCTGTTGGATGGTTATGTGTCTCATTCTTGAAACTGATCAGCCATTCTTCTTCCTTACCATCAATTTCTACTGGTACAACAATGCTGCAGGCGTTGATCTCATCGCTTTCTTCCATATTGTCAAGAATTCCATCTTTTTTAAGACGTTTCATCGCCATTAATGCCATATCCATTAAGCAGACATATTTGTCATCACGGTCTTTGTACATCTCTTCAAAGTCATCCATGTAAGAATAATATGCTTCTTCTAATGGTGCACGATAGAATCCATCCTGGAATCCAATGCTGGTAAGTTCTGTGGAGAATGTTGTATGACGACAGTGATCTGACCAATAAGTATCCAGTACACGGATCTCTGTCATGGAAGGATCTCTCTTTTCTTCTCCTTTATAATAATTCTGGATATGAAGGAAATCTTTGAATGTCATAGCAAGATTTAAAGAATCATATAATTCTTTAAATTTGTCTTCTTCCATATCTTTGAATCCATCCAGAATCTTAACATCTGCTGGTTCTTCAAAATCCATCACTAATGTCTCTGGTTTGTCTGCAGCTGCCTCTCTTGAGTCAACTGGGTTGATGCAATATTCTTTGACTGCTTCTAACTGTTCGTCAGTTAAGTCACCTTTTACAACATAAGTTGTTGCACTTCTGATCAGGGCATCTTCGTCCTCATTCAACAGTTTCACACACTGCTGTGCAGAATCTGCTCTCTGATCGAACTGACCTGGCAGAAACTCAACGCTGAAAGATATTTCCCCATCGGCAAGTGGTAATGTCTCTTCATACACGTCGTCAACTGGTGGTTCACTAAATACTGTAACCAGTGCTTTTTCATAACTTGCATCGGATAGATTCTCGATGTCATAGCGGACAAGGACACGAACAGATTCGACATCCAGTCCAAGATACTGCTTCAATGATGCATGCAGCTCTTTTGCTTTTACTGCGTAGTCTTTTTTCTTTTCAACATAGACTCTTCTAACTTCTCCCATGATTTCCTCCCATTTATTCATGTAGTTTCTTAATCACCTGAAATGCAGATGCATTTTCCAAAATCGTTGGCTGATCCTCGGCATAGAATATGATCCCATCTGCCGTTGAACGGATCTCTGATAAAATCTCTCCATTATATGGATTAATGACTTCACCAAGCAGCTGACCTCGGTTAACTTCCTCATTGATCGTCACAAAACGTCTTAGGAATCCCGGAGCACTTGCTTTGACGGATACAAGATCCTCTTCTTCTATAATACTCGCAATATACCCGTTATGGCAATTATATTTTAAAATACCCATTCGAGTCAAGAAGCGAAGCACGGCAGATACAGCCTTCCTGGCCAGATTCACATCGATATTATCTGTTTCCCCAGAATATACCGAAAATGCATCCGTCCCATTGATCTGCCAGTTATAAGTTAATGTCTTTTTATCAAAATTTCGTTGTTTGCTTGTTAATACATAAGGCAGCCCGAACAGACTTGCAAGGCTGGTGCTTTCTTTTCCTGTTGCAGGCATTCGCACATGTGGCACAAAATCCCCGCTTCTGAAAAATGATGCAAAATGGATTCCATAGCGGAATCCTTTAACCCGTTCAAATAAATGTGCTGCCAGACGGCTTGTTGGTTCCCCGTCAAAATTCCCAGGAAACTGACGGTTGATATCACTGTTATCAGATACCCAGTATTTCATTCCGACATTCATTGAAAAATTATTCACACATGGAATGACCAGAATCTGATTATCTCCAACGATCGCACCACTGTTCTCCAGTTCTTTTAAACGTTTGACTAACTGAGAACAAATATATAACTGCTGATATTCATTTCCACGCATTGCTCCGACAATACATGCCGCTGGTTCTGATCCTTCACTTTGTTTTCCAAAGAGATATCCTTCGATCTTAAACTCATCTCTTAAGTAATTTCCTGAGGAATATATGATTTCTTTTTTCATAGTGCATTCCCTCCGATCACTCTGGCTACCAAGGACCCTTCCGTTACACTTGGATGTTCTCTTAATGTCATCAAAATACCATCGGTTGGGGCAACCACTTCTTCTTCCGTTGCTCCCATTAAAGGATTCTGTACGATCCCTATGATCTCGCCTTTCTTTACCGGATCCTTTAATCGCTTGTAAGAAACAAACAATCCACTGGATTCACAATTTAAATAAAAGATCTGGTCTTCGTGGATAAACGGAACCTTTGTTTTGCCTTGAACCTTTCCCTTCCAGATACCAAGTTCTGCCATCACCGAAAAAATTCCATCTATGATCTGGCGGCAGTACTCGTAACGGATACGAAATGCTGCACCGGATTCCGTAACCATAGTTGGGATTCCCATCTGGTTTAAAGTGAAAGCTAAACTTCCTTCATTCACTGTCTGAGAAGGATGGATCCAGACAAGATCCGTATTCATATATTTTGACAGATGAAGTAATGTCTCATCGTAATCGTTATTTAAACGTACTTGAGGAACTTCCTGCAAAAAGATATTACTAGAATGAATATCAATGCAACAGGATGCTCCTTTGATATCTTCGATCAATTTAGCTGCTGTATAATCTTCCAGACCTCCATTGATGTCTCCTGGAAATGCACTGCTGTAATCGATATCTGAGATTGGTACTGCTCTTGTTCGTGCATCCAGTCCTAATGGATTGACCGCTGGATACACATCGACAATACCTGTCAGATTCTCAAATTCTGCCTTGATCCGGCGAATGATCTCTCCGCAGATATACTGTCCGCCAAGCTCATCTCCGTAGATTCCAGACACCAGACAGATTCTCTTCTCCTCTCCAGTCACCACATCCGGCATCAGACGATTTCTTTTGATCCTTAGCATCTCTCCGATTGGAAGTTTTACAGATACGACTGTGTCTATCATATTAAAGCCTCTTTTCTATTGTTTTATCTGTATCGTAAATATTTTACTTTTTTTATTTTGCAAATAACATTTTTAATATGATCGGTGATAAGAGTGTTGTGACGAGGACCATGATAACCACTGGTGCAAAGAAAACTTCTGATAATAATCCAACAGAAATTCCTTTCTGTGCAACGATCAGTGCAACTTCACCTCGGCATACCATTCCTGCTCCGATCTGTACAGATTCTCTCTTCGTATATTTGCACAACAATGCTCCAAAACCGCATCCCGCGATCTTCGAGATCACTGCGATCACACATAAAATGATCGTAAAGATGATCAACGTCTGTGTCATTCCATGAATGTTTACATTCAGACCGATACTTGCAAAGAATACTGGTGTGATCAGCATATACGATAAAGTTTCAATCTTATTATATATATAAAATCGTTCTGGGAGCCTGCATAAAATGATCCCTGCAAGATATGCGCCTGTGATATCAGCGATTCCAAACACTTCTGCAAGAAATGCAAGTGCTAAGCAAAATGCAAGTGCAAACACCGGAACTCTTCTTCTATGACGTTCAATCTCTGGATTCTTATAAGTAGAAAGCCACTCAAAGAACTTCTTGATCCCGACTCCACCGATAATAGAAATCGCAAAGAATGCTGCCATCTGGATCAAGATCTTAAGGATTGCTTGAATATGGAATCCAGATGCTCCCCCAAGGCTTGTCATAATTGATAATAAAACGATTCCCAAGATATCATCAATGATCGCTGCCCCAAGGATTGCTGTTCCGACTCTTCCTTTTAAATGTCCCATATCCTGTAAGGCTTCTACTGTGATACTTACTGAAGTTGCTGTTAGGATCACTCCGATAAAAATCGATTCCATGATATTATTTCCATATATAACGGATAAAACAGCTCCCATGATAAGTGGGATCAATACTCCACATAACGCAATGACGAATGCAGGAATTCCACTCTTCTTCAACTCATCAATATCTGTCTCAAGACCTGCCTGAAACATTAAAACAACTACACCTACTTCAGCCAGATTAAGGACCACTGGTCCTAAAATGATTCCCGCGATCAATGCTCCAACGACTGGCGGCATGTTAAACTTCTTCGACACAAGACTAAAAGACTTGGTCATTGCCAGAATGATTGCGATATCCAGCAAAAACTTATATTCTTCCATTGTTTTACCTCCATTAGTTCGTATCGTATCATACCTGTTTTTTCTTGTCAATTCTTAGACAAAGTGATCTTTTTTTATCCTTTTCTTGCTTTTTTTATGATCCTTTAGTATAGTGGAGAAAAGACTAAGAAAAGAGGTATCAAAATGAGTGAATTTAACGAAGTAGATAATATCATTGAAGAAGAAACTCCTGTGCTACATTTAGAATTAGAAGATGGAACTGAACAAGACTGTGCCGTGATCGCTTTATTCTCTGTAGAAGAATTAGATGATCAGGAATATATCGCATTGATCACTGTTGAAGACTTAGAAAGTGATGACGAAGAAGGGGCTTTACTTTTATATCGTTACAACGAAGACCCTGAAGATCCTGATACTTTCAGTCTTGACAACATTGAAACAGACGAAGAATATGAGACAGTCACTGCTGTCTTAGATGAGATCTTAGAAGACGAAGAATAATATGATATTAATAAAAAAGCCCTTGCATCTTATATGCGGGGCTTTTTTTCATATTGAAGTTTTGTTCGGATCACTTTGTCAAGTTCATAATACTTTTCTTCCAGAGTTTTTCCATTCAGGACACAATCCATTGCCATACCCATGGATTCCAGCATCGTTTCTGTGATCTGATCTCTATACTGTAATAAAATATTCAGGCGCTCATGAAGATCTGTTTCATCTAAGAATTTCAACAGTGGCTCAATGTCTGCTGTTTCTTCTGTCTCATCATATTCATTTTCCTGTGCTGTCACTTCATCAACCAGTTCTGCTTCTGCATTTTCACACAGTTCTACTTTCCGAAAACGGTATATCTGTTGCACATCTGGGTATTTTTCATGATCGACTTCACTTAAGAACATCGCAAGTGGTCTTGCATATGTCTTAAACGTTCCATACATTGCCTGATAGACCACCAATGGTTCTTCTGTCTCTGTATGTATTGCAACCGTAACGATCTGATAAAGTTTTCCTTTAAAATGCATATAAAATTCGCCTGCTCTTGGCATCGCTCTATTTTCCATGCAAAACACCTCTTTTCTCCTGACGGCTTCTTAGTTCTTCTACGAACCTTGACGGCCTGCTGTCTTTGTTATAAAGTTTCTTTACTGACAAGATGTGCAGATATTTCTTGGCTCTTGTAACTCCAACGTAAAACAAACGTCTTTCTTCTTCCACGTCTTCTTCTTTCATGGACTTCTTATGTGGGATCACGTCTTCATTGACATCTGGCAAAAAGACACGTTCAAATTCCAATCCTTTGGTGCTGTGCATCGTGCTGACCACAACTCCTTCTTTTTCTTTCTGATTCTCTTTTGACTGGCGGTTTAATTCTTCGGTGTATTCTTTGATATGATCAAACCATGCCTCATATGTATCATAGCCTTTTGCGCTCTCCTGAAGTTCTTCTAATACTTGTGTAAATTCTTCTTCCTGAATCTTGCGAAATCTTGCATATTCTGCTAAATACGCATTGTATCCCACGGATTTCCGGATATAATTGATCGCCATCAACGGAGTCATATTCTTCATGATCCGAAGATCTTCCTTAAAATCTTCTACATATTCATAAAGCCATGGTTTATCTTTGACCTTCTCTAACAGATCATCAAATGACACTTGTGATTCGGTCAGATACTCCCTGCTGATATAACGCTTGGGGCGGTTCATGACTCTTAAAAATGTGCTTCTTTTGCGATCTCCCATCGCAAGGTGCATATAATCTATGATATTTTTGGAAATCCAGTGATCAAACAGATTCGGCACTGCATCCTGCATATAAAATGGGATATTGTATGCCATCAATGCAGCAATCAGCTGTCTTGGTCCCTGATTGGTCCGATAAAGGATCGCGATCTGGGATAACGGTGTCTTCTTTGCCATCTCTTCCTTGATCGTGTAAATGATATGCTTATTCTCCTCATAGTGATCTTTAAATGTACGAACCTCAACCATACTTGCAGCATCTTCTCTTGCCTGCATCTTCTTTTCAAAACGTTTTGTATTATAAGAAATGATATCTTCCGCAACCTGTACGATTTCTTCCCCACAACGATAGTTTCGGTTTAAGATCACCTGTCTGGTATTCTCAAAATCCTTTGGAAAATTTAACATCAGTTCTGGTCTTGCACCTCGAAACTTATAAATAGACTGATCATCATCTCCTACGATAAAGAGGTTCTTTGTCTCTCCTGCTAACATCTTGACGATCTCATACTGAATCTTATTGATATCCTGAAACTCATCGATCAAAATATATGGAAACTTCTGCTGCCATGCTTTTCTGATATCCTCACGCTCTTTTAACAACTCATACGTATAAACCAAAATATCATCAAAATCGATCCAACGGTTCTCATGCAGTTTTTCTTCATATGCCCGGTAAATTTCTTTAAACACTTCATCCCCACAGCACCCACTGTGATAATAGGCAAGAGGGATCATCTGCCCTTTGACTAAGCTGATCTCTTGTATGATCTGACGCATAAAATCTGCTTCATCATCAATCTCCAGCTCATGATCTGTGATGATCTCACGGATAAAGTCATATTTTTTATGTTCCGGCAGAATATTATCTGCACTATAGTGATAGGCATATTTTAAAATCGTAAAAAACA
>OCHB01000935.1_pt1 | contig 25719 bp, 38 predicted proteins | sample 1538731 | NCBI WGS metagenome assembly OCHB01 (sample SAMN04571721, study PRJEB22368) | human gut metagenome | biome: human gut; material: stool | host: Homo sapiens | place: Luxembourg | collected 2012-09-20 | reverse complement strand
CAGTCGCCCAGTTCGCACCCGTCGCCCAGTTTGCACCCGTCGCCCAGTTTGCACCTGTCGCCCAGGTTGCACCAGTAGCCCAGTTTGCACCCGTAGCCCAGTTTGCACCCGTCGCCCAGTTCGCACTCGCGGCCCAGTTCGCACCCGTCGCCCAGTTTGCACCCGTAGCCCAGTTCGCACCCGTCGCCCAGTTTGCACCTGTCGCCCAGTTTGCACCTGTCGCCCAGTTCGCACCTGTCGCCCAGTTCGCACCCGTTGCCCAGTTTGCACCCGTAGCCCAGTTTGCACCTGTCGCCCAGTTTGCACCCGGCGCCCAGTTCGCACCCGTAGCCCAGTTCGCACCCGTAGCCCAGTTTGCACCCGTAGCCCAGTTTGCACCCGTCGCCCAGTTCGCACCCGTTGCCCAGTTTGCACCCGGCGCCCAGTTTGCACCCGGCGCCCAGTTTGCACCCGTTGCCCAGTTCGCACCCGGCGCCCAGTTTGATATTGCGCGCCTCAAATTCGGCGGCTAATTCAGAAAGTTCATTGTACTGAAAGGGTGTCCAGCCTTTGCCTGAAACCCAGAGATAAATTGTTTTCATGGTGGGTTATCTTTGTGCTTAAATTTTAAAACAGTTTATGGATTAAAATACAACCACCATTGACGGGAACGGAGCACTATTTTTTTGGCCCCCGAATTTTAGCCTCCCCTTTATAAATCTAATTTCCCGTGCTTTGTGGTAAATAAATTCGTGAAAATATCGAGTATCTGTACGCGCCGGAATCAACATTACAACTATTGTGTTAATTTTTTGTGCCTCCATGCAGCATTTACGAACCCATGCGTATATATCCCGACCGTATGGCGGATTGCAAAAAACAGTATTCCCGCCCCAATCTTGTCGGAGCCCGTCCTGCTCTTTGGTGTAGAATTTAACACACTTAGCATTATGCGGGGTGGCGCAAGGATCAAGTGTAAAATTAAATTCACTATTGAGTTTATCATAGAAATCCTGTGGTGTAGCCCATAAATCGGTCTTAGATGAAAACATCGTTTCTGTATTCATAAATTAGTTTTTTTTGTGTTTAACTTTCCGATTAGGTATACAGGAAATCCAGCCCCAGAACGGTATGCGCCGCTTCAAGTAGTCCGGATCATCCTCATGGTTGTATGCCTCGGTCTCAAAGCAGGTGTAGTAGTACGCGCCCGGATAAGGCGGGATAATCACTTCGATCAGCCACGATATGCCGTAGCAAATCCAGCCGGCGAAGAGAATGCCGACCACTGTCAGCACCCAGCCCCACCACGCGAACGAGTAGCTGATGGCGACGGGCACGAGGATCGCTACGAACAGAACGGCGAGTTCGATCTGCTGGGCGCAGTGGATTCCTTCATGCCGGCGCGTAGTCTCGTCCATGCTCCACGCCATCGGCTTCCGGGTAAAAGACCATAAAAGCCATGTTACCCAGCTGAATCCCTTGAACGGGATCAACTTGTTGTGAACTTCGATAGGCAGTCTCATATGTTCAACTCATGTTTAGTAGACACAAGCAGGATGATTGTTTCGACAAGGGCGTTAATAATACTAACATCGTTAGCGATAAAACGATCGTAGTCGACAACCCACTCGATGCCATTCTCGCCCATATATCGCCTCATGCGAAAATTACCGTCAGATGGGTCTTGCCATGAAATTTTAGGAGGCAATAGCCCCAGCAGATCGGCGACCGTGAAGGCGGGATAGTACTCATGCCCGTCATCAATAAGTTCTTTAAGGTCGATGCCCGAGGAAGCAAGCTCTGCTTTAAACGACGGAATGTCTGCGTTATTCACATACACCATGCTCGCCTTCTCCGCGGGCACTCCCAACTCGATCAGCCGCTTCGACTGCTCGATGCTCGTTACTTGGTCTGTCATATCACTAACTGTTAAATCTCAACATGTTTTCAAATATCCCCATCATCGGAGCTTTTACGATACTGTTTCCGGCCAGCTTGTACTGCTGTGTATCGCTGATTCCCGCAGCTTGTATCTTGTTAATGTCGCTATCCGAAACATCCATCAGCCGCAAACACTCGCGGGGCGTAAGGCGGCGGATGCAGTCGTCATAGTACAGCAGATTGTTTTGTTCCCACGCGCTGCCTGTAATCGTTCCGGGAATATCCGCTTCGCCGCCTTTGTTGAAGCCGCGTCCCCGCATCAGGATTTTCGGTTCAAGCCCGCCGCCCGATTTCTTCGTTATCGTCGGGCTGATGCCAGTCGGATCGTATACCCGGTATTGCTGTCGGTTCCAGTCCGTTTCCTTTGTCGCACCGATCTGAATCACTTTATCCGTGTCACCGTTTACATTCGTCCATTTTTTTAATGCCTCTCTAATGACTTTCAACTCATTTTCGTACAAATAATACTTCTTGTCCGCCTCCAACTCCAGTACGTCTTTCAGCCGCTTTTCCAGCCTGACCGGATGCGGAAATTCATACCAGCAGCCGTTAAGAATGGAGAGCATAAACACACGTTCCCGGTTCTGCGGGACGCCGTAGTCTTTGGCGTTGAGTATTTCCGTATAATTGACATAACCGAGCGAGCGAAGCCACGATTCCCATTTGAGAAACAGCGGACGGTATTTCTCCGACACGAGGGCTTTCACATTCTCCATCAGCAGGAATTTAGGACGTTTGGCCGCGATCGGCCGACGGCATTCCCACAACAGGGATGAACGGGTGCCCGAATCTTCGTCGAAACCCTTCTGCTCTCCGGCGCTGCTGATGTCGGTACACGGAAACGAGTAGGTGAACAGGTCGAAGTTCGGAACGGCGTTCCAATCGATTTTCGTGATGTCGCCGTAATTTCGGTCTGCCAGCTCCGGGAATACAGCATTATGGGCCTTGATCGCCCACTTGTCTATCTCCGACCAGCCCACGCACTCGTAGTCTGCGCCGATGTCCCGAAGAGCCATCAACTGACTGTCATAGCCGGAAAAACTTGTGAATACTCGTAATTTCATAGTCATTCGCATAATCCGTAATAACTCATGCAGCTGGTCGCCGTGTCGTCGTCGAACAAACTGCCCGTGGCATTCTGCCATTCGACATAGCGAACCACGTCGCGGATGTCGGGGTATTTATTACCGCTGACGATTGCGTGGGCAGGTATTTTGTCCGGGCCGAAAAACTGCTTCCCGGCAAGCTCGCTTTCGCCGTTCTTGTTGTCGCCATCGACATACCAGGCCGGATTGCTGGCATAGGCGTTCGCGCCCAAGTTATACGGCACATCAGCGATAATAAGTTGCGCTTTCGGAATCCCGTAAACTTTGTAATTTTGAAAATGATCGTTAAAAAGCTCGATATTATTCATTTTATCGTTCGTTAAAGGTTAACTGAGGGGACTGGCGTGACTGCAAAACTTATCTGCCAAATACTAAAATGGCGGCATCTCTTGAGTGCTCCGAGGTATTTCCCTGTCACTTCGTAAGAGCTTTGAATTGTGCTGCGGATAGTTTAGTACGATTATTCTTAGGAGCAATCATCCGATATTGCAGGCCTTGCTCCTTGCACCAACCCTCCCAAATTGATGCATCTCGACAAACGCTTCCGGCTCCCTTCAGGCGCTCTCGTCCCGTATTGCCAAACCATTTACGTTGGCGAGCATCTTCGATGAACAGTCGAATACTATCTTTGCCCCGAATGTCGGAGATCATTTTCACGCGCTCCATTGCCTGGGTGATCGTCATGGTACTCACTTCCGCGAGGTGTTTTGTGTCCGAATGCCATACCGCGAAGCCTGTATGTACTCCCGTATCAATGCCTATGTACGTCATAGTTCGTTCATAGATTAAAAAGCCATCCTATCTCTTTCCACTCCTCGGCGGTCAGCAGCTCGCCCCGGCGTTCCCGCTCGGCGCGCTCCTCCTCCCTCTTTAGCTTCTCGGTTTTGTGGCGGTCGCGTTCGATGCGTGCCAGTCGGTCGGCTCGATATTCGAGAAACACCTGCAACGCCTCAGTGATGACAAGCGGATCTACCGTGCCGTAGAAATGCCCGTAATGCCCCGCCTTGAAACGCTGGAAAAAGAGCATCAACTCTGATAGTTTCAGATAACCGAAGTTGTCTGCTATGACTGCTGCCACTGCGTCGGTGATACGAGAAAACTCCTCCTTGCCTTTCACGCCGCAGAAGTTCACGAGGTCGGTGAGCTGAATATCCAGCCACGAATCGAGCGTATCCCCACCGTAGGCTTTCCGCACCTGACGCAGGGAAGGCGCATCCCCCGTGAAGCAACGGTCGATATTCGCGGCGCAATAGCGCTGCACGCCGGGGTTAAAACGCTTAAGCATCACCGCCGCCGTCCGTCCCCATTTCCCGCGCCATTGTGCGAGCAAGGCGCGCTCTGACCCGCTCTTCGCAACGGCGCATGAACTCGTCGCTGGTAATGTCGCAATGAGCGACCCGATTGTCTGCATTTCTGCCATAGTCGTTTGTCGTTTTCAGCGGGAATATCCCCGCCCAGTTATTAGCCTTGGACTGCTCGATAATCTCTCGGGCAGTATCCGCATTGCCCCCGGAAAGTTCCATAAGCCGCGCATAGAAGCTCTCGAAGCCCCGCTGTCGATAGGTCTGTCCGCGTTCAGACTTGTAGGCAAGCCAATCCGCCACAATGGGTTGGAACGTAGGTTCGACAGCGGAGGTGTCAAGCGTGCACCGGGATTTTTTCGGGAAAAAGTCGTTTAGCCACGTCTGGAAATAGACGTTTTTTGCAAGCTGGGCATGGTATCCTAATTTAACATAATCAACGGTCAAACCATCCGTCTTTTTGCAAAAGTCATTATAGTCGTCAGCAAGCGACTTGCGTTTTCCCTTAAACCCATCCCAAAGAGTTACGAACTCTTCGGGGATGCCCGTAACCTCTTCCCCCCGCAAAGGGGGATTATAGGGGGTATTATATGTTTGGTTTAGTTTATCTTCTATATAAGAAGTATCCTCTGTTTTAGGTGTCCTGTTAGGTGTACCTTTAGGTGTCCCGTTAGGTGGGACTATAGGTGGTAAATTTGAACACCTAAAAGTGTATTTGCATTTATCGGCACGACCTTTTCCGCCGCCGGAGAATGAGATCAACCCAGCCTGCATAAGACGATTTTTGGCTGCGCGCAAGCTCTTAGGTGACACCCCTACATTGATCGACGTCCGTGCGTCGGAATGCGTGAAGTTATCCGGCCAGCCTAACCGATTCGCTTGTTCTACAAGGTAGAAGTAAAGCCTCGATTCACAGCAGCCAAATTGCCACGTTGCATCAAGTTGCCAAAATTTTCGTATCAGGTCTAAGTAATTCATTCTATGTCCGTGTTACAGCCACACTTTTTGATGTTGCATTTCCCGCTCGATGAAAGAGATCCATTCATTATCCTCGGGGCTTGGTAAGTTGATGCCCGCCTCCATTGAAGCCCAATTACGGAACCGATCTATTGCTGTAGTCATCTCTCCTGTATCAAGGTCACGACTTGACCGGAGCCTTTCGACCTCCTTGTGCATCAGCTTGTCGTATTCGACGCGCACAAATAATTCCGGGTTGCATAGCCGTTTGAAATATTCCTGTTTGACATATCCTATCGGATTCCCGGTTTGCATGGCGAATTCGCCAAGAATACAATGAAGATATTTATTTTGAGAAGACGTCCTGACTGGTTTTTTATCCGTCAGCTCAACAATACATCTCCTTGAAATTAAGGAGGCAACCCGATGTTTAAACCGACATATGTCGATTTCACAATTAAGATCATACCGCATTATAATACTCCCATTTATATCCTTTTGCAGTATGCTGTTTACCTTGGCATACTCTCGTCAAACCGCCACTATCGACACCTAAAGCCCTGACTGCATCATACATACAACTCCATATCTTGACAATGTTACCGTCCAAATCTTTTTGCACACAAGCCCTATGTTTTAAAGAGGCCACGCCATATTTCCCCTTTAACAACTTTCGGATTGATTTTGTTCTTCGATCTGCACTTATAGGATTATTAACATTATCAGATATAGTTCCCCATCTCAAATTCTCCGCTCTATTGTCTGTTTTAATAGTGTTTATGTGATCCACCACGGAGCAGCCGTATTTCTTGTTTACGAAAGCATCTGCGACTAATCTATGTACATGAAATTGTTTTTGACGGCCATTTACATTTAGTGTTACCACATAATACCCTGTGCTCTTTAGAATAGGCCTTAGAAGCTGCGCAACCCCTTTTCTGGAATAATTAAGTGACTTCACGTTCCCTAAATCAGAAACCTGATAACGCCCTTCGTACCCAATTATATCTTTCCACTCTTCCATATACAGCAATTTTTCCACTGCCTCCTAAAAAGGCAGGTCATCCACATCTTCGGCGACCGGCAAATCTGCAACCTGGTCGGGAGTGGGTTCCGAGGGACGGAACACCACAGCCTTACCTCGGCCTACATACGTCCGCTTGTCCTTGCGTTCGCGCTCCTCTTTCGACTGCCGGATGAACACGCAGTGCGTATTCTCGTACTGGTCAACCTCGCGGAGCTCAGATACGCAAATGCCGATGTACTTCTTGCCGTTTTCGGCAACAAAAATCTTGTCCTTGGGAATGTCGCTGACACACAGCGACACGTTAATCAGTTCTGCCATTGTTTATTGCTTTTTGAAAGTGGTTTTGACGGTCGTTTTGCTACTACGGGCTGGAGGGAAAAGAACCTCGCCCGTATCAGGGTCTGCCATTCCGGTACGCGGTAGTTTTTTCAGCATCTCCTCGCGCTCCTTGATGTCGACCTTGAGGGCTTCCAGCGTCTTGTACATATCGTTCAGCCGGCTGTCGCCGCACATCGAATAGTCGTACTTGACGCCCGATTCGGCCTCCTCCAGTCGGCAGTCTCCGAACTGATGCGATTTGCCGTATTTGGCAAGCTCCCGCAGCGTGATGTCGCGCACGTAGGTGTTCTCCTTGAAGAGCTTGATGGCGGCCTCCATACGGCTAATATTGATGTGAGCCGTGATCGGGTCTACCTCCCCGTTTACAACCGAGGAGATAGCCCGGGCGGCCAGCTCGGCGGCGGGCGTCGATTCCCGCAGCAACATTACCTGTGCTTCCATATCACTTTGCATTTTTGCGTGCCTGACGATATGATTCGAAGAGCGCCGAGAAGCGATCCACGACTTCGGCATCGGCGTCGCGGTATTTCAGCAGGCGTGCCCCTGCGTCAAAATCTGCGGCATAGTTGTCAGTCGTGAGGAACCCGTACATCCATTTCAGCAGCTGATCGCAGGTGATAGGGTCATCCAGGTGTTCCATAGTAATTCGTTTGCGGGCAGGTGCCGGAGCGTTGGCCGGGGTCTCAGTGGATTGTACAGTTTTTGCACTTTGCGCAGCTACCCGGTTGGTATTCTCGGTTCGCCGCTCGTCCGTGTCTGCATCTTTTGTATCGTCGATGCAAAACAACCCGTTAAGGGCATATTTGCGAGCGTAGCTCGACGCTGTACCGGTGATTTGTGCCCCATCCATCCCTTTCTTGTCGAAATCTTCACGGGCAAAAGCAGTGGCCGTCGCCGATTCTCCGGAGGCGTTGGTGATGCGCGCCGTGGCTTTCACGTAGTAGCGATCGCCGACATTGACAATGTCATCGCAAAGGTTCAACGCGCATTCATGCGCTTTGAGCAGCGGTTTGACTGCTTCGAGAATATCCTCGCAGCTCCGATACTTGTATTTCCCGAAACTGTTATACTGCCCCTTGGGGGCTTTCAATTCCGACTGGATAGCGATTAACTCTTTCATAAGCCTACTCGTATTTAATGGTTATCACGGCTTTGCTCCGGTCGATGCCTATGCACCCTTCACGCACAACCTTATGGATTTCTTTATCCGCAAGACGTCGTGAGTACTTCGCGCTAAAGATGGTAATGTTGCCAATGGCAACTTCAATGATTGTCCTCATTGTTATAAATTGTTTCGTTTTGCGTAATTTTTCAACCGGGCCATATGCCCGGGCCATATCCGGCCGTCAATATCGGTGACATTAATAACCTCGATGCTGTCTTCACACCCGGTTTGCACCTCCTCGAAACATCCGGCGAAGACATCGTATCGGCGTTCATAAACAGGCATATAGTGATGCCTCGCCTGAATGTCATAGATTTTGTATGCAACCGAATAGACCCGGCCGTCTTCATCACCGCGCATATCCTTCTGAATGGCTTCGCGGATAGCCCGATAAATCAACTTTAGGTCTACCTCCATCAGCGTTCTGGCCCTCTGGGAGAATGTCGACCGCTGGCCAGTTATATGTTCGCTCGGAATATCATGATACTCTTCGAACGTCAGCACCGGGGACGTGGTTGTCGTGTAATATTGCGTGTTCATGGGCTATCGTATTTCAACCCGGTAAATACGGGGCTTGTTCTCGTTCTTCAATGCCCGGTAGATGGCCTTGGATTGTATCCGGACTGCCTTTGACCGCAGGCGGTATTGGGCTCGCCAAATGCGCCCCTTTATCGTCGTCCACACGCATTTAACCGTGATTTCCGTAAACTCATTCATGGCTTTCGAATATTGAGGTTAGCAATTTTCCAATCTCACTTGTACGGTGCTGATTGGATAGCACCCAGCCGAATACCACGGCAATCGGCGCTATGAACGCCAACAAGGTGATAAGATGTGCCATAGCGGCCTGTTTTAACGGTTGGACTTGGAGGGGAATACCCGGCTTACGAGTATGGTGCCGACAACGACAGCATACGCGGGATAGAGCACGCGGAACTGAGCAAGGAAACAGCCTAAAGCATGCTCCTCGCACGTGGCGCGGATAACGTTGGTGTAATCGACCCTATCAGATGAAAATAGGGGTTTGTTGGCCTTCAGATGGCAACGGTAGAATGCGGTGCGGCTTTTCTTCGCGCGCGGTGTGGTCTGGGTGTTATTTACCCGGGTACCACTTGTGTTGTTCTGTCGCATTTGTTGAACACAAGTTAGGTTAATGTATGGTATAAAAAGAGGGCGTGCCCCCTAATTCTTGCGACAGAACCACAACTACGTAGCGTAGAAGTGCAACGGGAACACGCCCAAAAGACGTTCGTATATTTCTAATGACTACGTAAAGTAGTTCTGTCGCAACAGCAAAGATAGAAAATCATTTCGAATCTGCAAAATTATTTGCCATCGGCATCGAAAAAAGGTATCGACGGCTTCTCCTTACGGGCGATTCGGTACATCATTTCAGCCTTTGCGCCGTTGATGATCTTACCCGCAATGTTAGCAATCTCCGATGCCTCTTTGATCTCGATCTCTCGTGCCCGAAGCTCTGCATACACGCGGCCCAAATCGGCCGTCAATTCCCGGATGTTCTTAATCTCTTTCATCGTTTTGTTGTTTTTTGATTTCTCGGTATAACTTTAGTTGAATACGTTTGTAGTCGATTGTTTCGGGGGTTACGGGGAGGTTGCAGCGCTTTAGTTTATCCATTAAATACCCGTCAGTCAGATTCTCGCGTTTCTTTCGGTCATACGCCCGGTACATTTCGAGATTAGCTGCGTAATACTTGCGGTCATACTCCCGGTACTTTTCGAGATTAGCGGCGCGCCACTTACGGTGCTTTTCCCGCACCTTTTCGGAATTAGCTGCGTAATACTTTCTGGCATACTCCCGACGCTTTTCGAAATTGGCTGCGTGCCACTTACGGTTATTTTCCCGCGCCTTTTCGAAATTGGCTGCGTGCCACTTACGGGACTGCTCCGCCTTGCATTGTTTGCAAATATGGCTATGACCTAATACGCATTCCTTATTCTTCGCAAACTCTTCCAACGGCTTTTCCTGCCCGCATTTGCGGCAGACGCGGGTAATGTCATCCATAATTTCTTACTTTTAGGGGTTATTCGTAGATAGGACGCCAGCCGACAATACTACTATGGCGGTAATACTATTGCGACGCAGGGAGGATTAGAACAGCCGCCCCTGAACATTATCATCCGGACGCCTCACAGCATCCGCCCACCGCTCGTGTACGAACATCTTTTCTACGCGTTTTATCGTTTTTGATGATGAATAGGTGCATGCTTTGTCAATACTCGCAAAGCATATAAAGTCGTCCGGCATGGAATATTCCGAAACGAACACCGGGAATTCCATGCTGCGCAGCCATCTATAAAATCGTTCATGGTCGAAATCGTCGATATACCCCGACGTGTTAGCATACGGCGGGTCGCAGTATACCGTCGCGCCCGGCGGTATAGCAACATCGCTGTAATCCTTTCGGGACAGTTTCAGTCTTTCCAGACTTTGCAGACTTTCCAGTCTTTCCAGACTTTGCAGTCTTTCCAGTCTTTGCAGACTTTGCAGACTTTGCAGACTTTCCAGACTTTGCAGTCTTTCCAGTCTTTCCAGACTTTGCAGACTTTGCAGACTTTCGTTTAAGGGCGCCCACGGAATAGTTAACGCCGGTAAAATTTCTTGCAACTTCTCGTATTGTTCAGAGGATGGCAACATCCATTGAGATTCGCTAAAATAATGCCTACCCATATAATTCCCAAGGCGTCGGTCGACATCTTTTTGCGTAAGACCGGATAATTTCAGGGCGTTCTGTAAATATTTTCGCAAATACGCTGATTTAACCCGAAAAACATCTGTATGTATCGCCTTTGTATTCAATGTGCCGTCCGCATTGTATTGAGGTGCCACGTCGCACGCTGCGCACAACTTCAGCACCTTTTGCGTCAGCTCTCCTATTTTATCACGGACTTTTGCAAATTCCCGGACAAATCCTTTCCATGCCAACCGCGCGCTCGTGGGCGTTCCCGCGGAAAATATCGCGTGCATGTGTTTTTTGAACCGCTCAACCTCCGGAGCATACATATATGTCTTCATATCGTTCCCAAAGCTCCAGCAAAGACGCACGTAGGGGTCGTCATCTTTGAGACGGAGGAAATCCTCCCGACTGATCCATCGACATTCATTCCGGTATTTCCCATCGATGGCATCACGGAAGACTTGGGGATATTCCGTAATATCGTTTGCAATGAAACGTCCGAATTTACCAGACAATATGGCAGCGTGAGTTACCGCACATCCTCCGGCGAACAAATCCACGAACGTATGCGACGCGGGAAGATTCGAAATAACCCATTTCGCAATACTATTCTTAGAACCCTTATAAGGTAATCCGTAATTCATAACTAATCTAAATTCAATGCCATCCTCCGCGACCTCTCGGCATTCTTGAGGTAGCGTGTTTTGTACTTCTCATTGGCCTTGTCGGGTGTAACCCAAAGCACCGTGTTGTTGTCGAGCCGTAAAGGCACCAGTCCTTTGTCTTTGAGCTCTTGAAGATATTTATTCATGGTCGTTTGATTGTATCCAAAAGAAGCGGGGGCTTCTGACTGCCCCCGCGGTGGCGGCGTTACTGTGCTTCGCGCCGCCGATTTGCGTTCTTTATCTCCCGTTTCGTGGGCTTAGCCCGCCTCGGCCTTGCTACTTCCTTCACGCAGCCTCGGATTGTCGAGGGATATACCCTCTGTCAGCTTCCGTTGTGACAGACGCCCAAGCGCCCGATCAAACTCACAACATTAGGGTTAGAACCCCGTTGAGCTACCCGGATTCGAACCGGGAGTACCGCCTCCAAAGGGCGGTGTGTTAACCATTACACCATAGCTCAATAAAAGCCGCCTGAATCTCCACTCACCCGCGCCACCGCGCAGGGCTTCGATCTCGGCGGCACACCATCCGCGGGCTTCACAACTGGCCAATGGCAAATACCAAACTTAAAATGCGATTTGCGGATTATTGGCAGGAATCCGCGACCTGTGGCATATAGTACTCGTTAAACTGTGTCGGCCGCCCGTCTTCCGTAACGGCCTTCTGTTTGTTCGAGCAAATGGAATATCCCATTTTCCGGAGCCGACTGATGATCCGGCGCAGCTCCGTTGTGTGGTACAGCCTCTCAGCCTTGCGAACAGTCAGCCTGCCGCCGGCCTTGAGATAGGCCAGAATCTTACTTTGCGGTTCGTACGTCATAGCCCTTGATGTATTTGCCGCTTTTCCCACGGGTACGGTCGAATTTCCTGAGCCTGCCTTCCAGTTCGTCGATGCGCTTGTACAGGGTATCACGTGCTTGAGTGAGCGCCAATACCTCGTGTTCCCGCTCGATAAGGCGTCCATCCGCTTCATTGCGCTCGCAAAGGCATGTAGCAAGCCGCACCTCCAGGTCTTCGATCCGGTTCCACATTTTCCACCTGGGCGTCAGGTCGAAGCATAGAAATCTCCTCTTCCTCAAAGTGTTCTTCTCCATAGTATAATTGTTTTAAGGTGTTGCAAATAAGCCCGCGCGCACTGTAACTTTAAACTCCATTTCAAAACTGCGCCACCGAAAAGCGCACGCGGGCAAGATGCAGACCTCACGCCTAAAATGAAATAACCCACTGCTGAAAGAACGGTGCGCAAGGCCTGCCATAGAGCCTGGATAGGCGGTCAAGCCACACCAGGCATAATAATGCTTGATTTATCCCGGTGGTTCTCGCCGCTCATATCATCGCAGCTCGAAGCCTATGCCAGTCTTTCGCGCATTCGGCTATTTGCTTTTGCGGGGCTATCACTTTGAGCCTTGCCCACGGCCCGCCGATGACGCTATTATCGGCCTAACGGATCGCTTTTGCCTTGCGGCGGGGTTAGTGCCAGCAATCAAACCCCTCACCTATGCGGTGGCTATCTTGGAAGTGCGGCAGGATTCGAACCTGCAACCTGCGCCCGGAAATGCAAGGTCTTTCAACCTCTGTGCTTCTATTTCGCATCCCTGCACCGCTCTACCTTTGAGCTACACACCTCGTGCTGTTATTTGTCCTTTACCTTCTCAACCTTCCACGTCTTATGCATGGTAGCGATCAGGTCTATATACCCTTTGTATTCCTCCATCTGCTCGGTACTATAGCCTTCGGCCTCGCCAATTTTTCGGAAATGCTTCTGCCACTCGGAAATGGTGTAGCGTTTGCATCCTATTTGAATAACATCCTCACCCCAATAGGATACTGCATGGCGAGATGCGCTGATAAATAGCGATTTCGGAACATCGCACCAGTCGCCCAGTTCGCACCTGTCGCCCAGTTCGCACCCGTCGCCCAGTTCGCACCCGTCGCCCAGTTCGCACCTGTCGCCCAGTTCGCACCCGTCGCCCAGTTTGCACCCGTCGCCCAGTTTGCACCTGTCGCCCAGTTCGCACCCGTTGTCCAGTTCGCACCAGTCGCCCAGTTCGCACCCGTTGCCCAGTTTGCACCCGTAGCCCAGTTTGCACCCGTCGCCCAGTTCGCACCAGTCGCCCAGTTCGCACCCGTCGCCCAGTTTGCACCCGTCGCCCAGTTTGCACCAGTCGCCCAGTTCGCACCAGTCGCCCAGTTTGCACCTGTCGCCCAGTTTGCACCAGTTGCCCAGTTTGCACCCGTCGCCCAGTTCGCACTCGTTGCCCAGTTTGATATTGCGCGCCTTAAATTCGGCGGCTAATTCAGAAAGTTCATTGTACTGAAAGGGTGTCCAGCCTTTGCCTGAAACCCAGAGATAAATTGTTTTCATGGTTGGTTATATTTTGTGTTTAAAGTCCGTGGTTAATCCTCAATTACCGTAAGTATCTCTATATCGTCAGCTCTACGCCTTGCTCGGCGCATCATGCGACACTCAAAGCTGGAGCTCAATAATTCAACCGAGAACAGGCAGAGAAGAATCGCCGCTCCGACCCGCCGGGTCATTTCCGATATGTTAAGCGTGATGCCGAAGTTCTGCGTGAAATACCAGGTGACAAGTGCATGCAATGTTCGCTTGCAGCCCGTCTTGTCGTAGATGCTTTGCAGATGATTCGCCACACACTGGTAGATGACGTTAAGCCGCTCTGCGATCTCCCGAGCTGAGTAGCCCAATACTACGAGGTTTATCACCTCACGCTCGCGCTTACTAAGTATGGTGTCGGTTTTCATTGTCCTATGCCAAACCCCAAGGGCTATCTACACCCCACTTCATGAAAATCTGCTCTATCTTCTCCCGCTCCGTAGGGGTGTGGTTCACATAGCCGTACTTGCGGTTGTGAAATGCCTTGTTCGACAGCCCACCATCTTTTAATGCCTGACTGATTTCGTCCATTGCAATGCTGGCAAGATCGCGGCCCTTTCTTCGAGCACGGATGATATTGTAGCCTTTTACAAAGGCACAGCGTTCGATGTCGTTCTTTTGAGTATTCATAGATTTGTTTATTCTTGCCGGGTTAATTTTCATCGGTCAACATGATCATGATTGATGTAATGCCTGCAACCATCAGCAATAGGCCTCCAATACAACAAAAACCGCATACACATTTAGCATAAAAGCCGAGGGGCTCGATAGCACGTAAAGCAAGGATAAGCGTTACTAATGCGCTACCCGTAGAAATGAAAGCTACAACTGCTACTATTGTCCGAGCTATTACTTTTTGATAATTCATAGCTTTGTTTATTTATCCAGTATCGCCATTATTCGTTCGATGCAGGCGGCTTGCTCCTCAAGCAGTATAGCCAGGCGGTCACTAGTTTTGATTAATTCATTCATGGTATGGTTATTTTTTAGTCGCCATAGTACATTCCGCGGACGCCATAGAAATCTGACGGCACCGTCAACAGCTCGGGGCGGTACTCCGTGGCCTTCGGCTGTTCCGTCGGGCGGTTCTCGATCCTCGCCGTCAGCATCGCCAACTTCTCGTTGCGCCACGCTTTTTTCAGGCAGGCAGAAAAGGTCATCGACGATTGCACCTGTTTCAGGTACCACGCATTCTTCATAATCTTGCTTTTGTCGTAAGTTTTCATGGCGCTACGCTTGGTTATTTCAAAAACTTTTGTATATCTTTACATTGTTTATCGGTGTAGAACACTCTACCTTTGCGGTGTAGTTTAGTTCTACATTGCAAATATACTAAACTATTTGAGTATATACCAAAATAATGAAGTATTTTTCAATCAAATAATATTATATAATTACAGAATATTATAAGTACAAACCCTTCATGGCTGATAAACTGATAGATAAGGCCGTAGAATTACTACGAAGCACACAAGACACTCCGTATAAGATCGCCAAAGCGACTGGATTGTCACAAACAATTATCGGCAAATGGAAGAAAGGAGAAGGCAAGCCGAGTAGAGCAAATGCCAGATATATACTCCAATATTTTGGTATATCCAATATGGAAGACCAACCTGTCAGCCAAGGAGGCGAAGACGTCACGCCAACGAAAGCTGAACTAAATAACCCAAAAACTATGGAGAGATTCTTAGATTCACTACTCCGCCAAAACGAGGAGTTGATTCGGCAAAACGGGGCTTTAATTGACCTGTACCGAGAAGAGAGAGCGAAAAGCAAGGGCGATGTCGCCCAAAAAAAAGAGGCATAGCGGTATTCTAATTAGCCTTATGCCATCTTCATTAGAGCGGAAGCAATATGATAAAATAGAACCACCCAAAATAAGATCCATATAATCGAGCTACACATTTAAAGGAGATTACGGTCTCCTTTAAAAATGACCGGGGCGCCCGCAGACCAAAACATAAAAACTTCGGTTTATTTCAATAGCACAAATATTTTTTACTCTTTTCTTACCAACTCATTTCGATAGGGGTAAATTCATAAACTCATGAAAAAGTTATTGCACTTCTTACTATTCATTGCCGGACTAACATTATGCGCCTGCACATCAGAAAGCAATAATGATGATGGCTTTGATCCACTAAGTGGATACAACAAGAAATTCGACTTTTCCAATATTGATACGGAAGGATTATTTATTACAGGTTGTTGGGGAGATTATGATTCCAACAACAATGATACTGCTACCTACCCAATTAGGGAATTATGGGGTAAAGATTATGTTGTAATATTGGGCAAGCGAGATGACACATATGCCTGGATTGGAGTATTCGATTACTTTACTCATAAATGCATATATGATTATACAGACTGGGGGAAACCAGTCGGATATACAGAATATGGGGAGGAAGTGAAATATGACGTTACAAACATCGAACCAGAGGAATTAACATTCGGGGATAATTACTTCACAGCTGCAATAAGATACAGCGATTGGGAAGATCGCAGGACTGAAATAGACTTAGTAATATATAGGGCTGACGGCACTATGACCAGAAATAAAGTGCTGGATACTGCTATTAATTTTTATTCGCGTTATTATATAAATACAGGAAAATTATCTAACAACTGTCTGTTTTTTTGTAGTTATGATGGACGTGGAAAGCCGAGTATGACTATATGGTTTTATGAGATCCCGAGCGGAAACAAATTTTATGAATTTACTTTAAATAGCCTCGATGGATGGATTCCGCGTCCCCCAACAACAGCATTTGATATAATAGGGGCAGCATTCGCCACTGCAGATTATACGCAATCTCGCATCCTCATAAACCCTAATGATGTAGAATCCTGGCTCGCGTATACAAGTCCAGGTCAGTCAATCAAATTAGTGGCTTACGATCATGGCGAACTATCCGACGTTCAGGAAGTAGTGATTTTCGATGAATATACGGGCTCCTATGACCAAGCGCCACGGTATGCAGTTGAATACTTAGAACAGGAAGCCGATAGCCATTTATTAAAAGTAACCCGCACTGAATATAACGGGACGCGGGAATCCAAGAATGTGCGCGTATACTTGGATAATTCAGGCGGACATATCAATATTCAATGACCCAAAGCCCCGGCATCTGTCGGGGCTTTTTTGTACCTTTAGGACAATGAAGGCCGCCAAAATAAGGTTTCATCATAGAGAAAACACAAACCTTTAGAACAATCCGTCCAAAGATAAAAGCCTCAAAAATTAGGGGCGGAATCCATTGTTATTAAAATGCCTGCTCCCACCTTTGCCCTGAGAGATTGTTTTTCATGGCAGAAGGGAAGCTGACGATAAAGCAGGAGAAGTTCTGCAACAAGTACCTCGAGTGCGGCAACGCATCCGAGGCGTATCGCTTTGCGTATGAGTGTTCGAAAATGAGCGATGAAACGGTATGGAAAAGATCGAGCGAGCTACTTCAAAACGGGGAGGTTACGGGGAGGGTAAAACAACTTCAAGCCCAATTAGCCGAAAAAGAACTTATCACCAAAGAGGAGCTAATCCGGCTTAATGTATCCATCATTAATGCCGACGTACTCGACTTTGTCGATGCCGACATGGTTGATATGAAAACCGAATATGGCGTACGGCAGGTTCCCTCAATTTCTTTCCAAGACCTAAAATCTCTTCCGCCTGAAAAACGGCGTTTAATCCAGTCCATAAAGATTGACCGTTCAGGTAGCCCCGTCGTGGAATTGATGGACAAAAGCAAGGCGATAGAAACCATCAACCGCATGCTCGGATACAATGCCCCGGAGAAAACTGCCAACACTGACACTAAAGGTAATGACCTTCCGCAGCCGACATTCAATACAGATCGTTTCTTTCAATTAATACAAATGAGCAGGAGCGATGACTGATTATTCCAGTGTAGGTAACTTCTTGTTGAAGGAAGGGTGTTTGGCATTTACGGCTGTAATGTTCGAGGCTGTGAACAAACAACCTTTTCGGATTGCGCCCCATCATCGAATAATATGCCATAAACTCGACCAAGTACTCCGTGGAGAACACCCGACTAATAGGCTCATGTTTAACATTCCTCCGCGACATTCTAAAACAGAGTTAGCCGTCGTGTCTTTCTCTGCGATAGGATTTGCCATCAATCCGCGTTCCGAGTTCATGCATCTTTCGAGTAGCGATCAACTCACTACCCGGAATGTTACGAACATACGGAGGATCATGGAGGATCCCAATTACCGCGCATTCTTCCCAAATGTCGAACTGTCCAACAATGCCAAAGGAAGTATATCCACCTCAAGCGGGGGTGTAATGTATGCGGCTCCCTTTATGGGTCAAATAACAGGGTTTGGATGCGGTAAACTGGGAGCACAAGAATTCAGCGGTGCAATGAGTATTGACGACCCGATGAAGGCTCAGGATAGCTACTCCAGTACTACCAAAGAGCGTATTGGCGAACTGTGGACTTCTACATTCAAGAACCGTCTTAATGACGTTCGTACCCCGGTCATTGTAACAGCTCAAAGGCTCGCTCCAGATGATTTTTGCGGATACTTATTGCAGCTTGAAGGCACGATAGAGGAAGGTGGAGAATGGGATGTTGTCAAATTCCCCGCAATCTTAGATGCAGGGCTACCTACCGAACGTGCACTTTGGGAGGATCGATTCGCGCTTGATAAATTAAAGCGATACCAAGAAGCGGATCCCTTCATATTTGAGACCCAGTACATGCAGAATCCCAAGCCTCTTGAGGGATTAATGTATCGTGAATTCCGAACATACGACGTTATCCCCTACTCCAAAGATTGCACGCATAAGAATTACACCGATACAGCAGATACGGGAAGCGACTATCTATGTTCGATATGTTACGACGAATTACCCGAGGGAAATTATGTGACCGATGTGCTCTACACAAAAAAGCCCATGGAGTATACCGAACCCAAGACGGCCGAAATGCTTGCAAGGAACAGGACGGAATGGGCTAATATTGAAAGCAATAACGGAGGGCGGGGCTTTGCGCGCAATGTAGAACGCATCCTTCGCCAGATGAACATTACCCACACAACGGTTAGTTGCTTTTCCCAGACCGATAATAAGCAGGTACGCATATTTACCAAGTCAGCAGACGTCAACAACATGACATTTTTCCCGACAAATTGGGATAAGAGATGGCCGGAATTCTATCAGGCCATTATGGGATATATGAAGGAAGGGGGCAATGCGCATGACGATGCCCCCGATGCGCTGACCGGATGCTTTGAAAAGCGCAGCACACCGATACAAGACGATGATTTAAGTGATATTAATATTTGGTAAACAATGAACTTTTTAGATCGCCTTTTTACATTTTTCCAAAATAAAACGCTCAATGCATTAGGTGTTGAGCGGGATTTAATGGAGCTTATCAAGGCAAAAGACATCAGTCAGGCGATGTCTTTGATGGAAAACCATGACGCGGAAGCAATGCAGGCAATATACGAGTACAATCCGAAACTTCACGCCATAATGAAGCGTCGAAATAAAACGAGAAAGGGACAGGAAGATTACCGCACGGAGAAATTGCCCCGCACTCGACAGCGTTATATAAATGAGGTAGAATTGTTCTTCCTGCTTGGAAATCCGATAAAATGGAAGGTATCCGACGAATCCGGTGATGCCGATGCATTTTCGGCTTACAAACAATTCCTTCGAGAAATACGATTCGACAGTAAGATGCGACAGGCTAAACGGCTGGCCGGAGCAGAAACCCAAAGTGCAAAGCTGTATCACATTTACAGGGACGAGGCAACGGGGCTTCCTTGGGTGAAAATAGTTGTGCTGTCGAAGTCTAACGGATATACCTTGCGCCCCATGTTCGACCAATATGGTAACCTCCTCGCATTTGGATGTGGGTATTATTTGAAGGAGGGCGCCGGAACAGTAGAGCATTTCGACATTCACACACCCACTTTTATATTCCGGGGAAGAAAAGCCAAAATAGGTTGGGATGTGACCCCAGTGCTTAATCCGACTGGTAAAATTAACATCATTTATTACAAGCAAAATACGGCATGGGATGGATTGCAGCCCCGAATTGATCGGGAAGAAAGTATTGACTCAAAAACCGCAGACACCAACAATTACTTTGCGGATCCAATGTACATTGCCACCGCAGCGGTTATCAAAAATCTTCCCACAGTTGATTCTCCAGGGAAAGGGATTAAGTTGTCAAGCAAAGATGATCGGTTTGAATACCTTAATCCACCTATGTCGTCTGAAACGAGGCAGCAGGAAAAGTCGGATTTAAAAGAATCTATACTTTTCGATACTTTCACTCCGGAGTTCACCCCAGAAAAAATGGTCGGATTGGGGACTTTGTCCGGTGAAGCCATTAAGCGCGCAATGGTTCTCGGATATATCAAGCGTGATAATCGAAAAGAGATATACGACGAACTCGTCGACCGGGAAAAGAACCTAATCTTGGCGATAATGATGAATGTAACTCATATCCATATGAGAGACAAACTCGCCACCCTCAAGATCGAGCATGAATTTTCGGAGCCCTTCAACGAAGACATTACTGCAAGGTGGCAATCCATAGGGAAAGCCTATGCAGATGGAGTGCTTTCACTTGAGGAATCTGTGAAATTAATGGGTGTTGCAGATAATTACCAAGAGGAAATCGAAAGAATTAGGCAAATGAAAGAAGCCTCTGCCACAAGCATCTACGAGGATGCAAAAACAAACCTTTCGACCAAAAAAGACGAGAATTCAAGTATCAACACCCCGACTGAATAAAACTTTTAGGACAATGAAGGCTATTATACATCAATTTGATCCGCAAATTTATCCTCGGTTAATAAGGCTTTGAATTACCGTACAAAAAAAGTATAAATTTCCATCCTGCCCATTGTTATTAAAATGCCCGTCGAAATCTTTGCAACAGAGATTAATTAAAATAATATGAAAGAAAAACTTTTAGCACTGCTCCAAACCAAATTTACGGGGGTGGACAATGCGATCCTCGACCGAATCGCAACGAAAAAGTCGGAGAATGTAACGGACGAAGCACAATTACCTACCATAGCAGAGGGGATTGGCTTTCAGGACGTGTTAACCAGCTACGGCGACTACCGTGCAGGGGATGCGCAGCAGACCGCAGTCAAGAACTACGAGAAGCGGCATAACCTCAAAGACGGGAAGCCTATCGAGCAACCTGCCACAGGGGAGCGGCAGGCGAATACTCCTCCCAGTAGCGAAGAGCCCGAATGGTTCAAAGCCTACAAACGCCAGCAGGAAGAGCGTGAAAATGCTGTAAAAGCAAAGTACGATGCCTTGGAAGCAGCGCGTGTAAAGGCCGAACGGGACACACTTCTTCGCTCAGCAGCCAAAGCGGCAAACGTCAATGAATCAGCGTTAGACGACATCCTCGCGCTCGCTTCTGCGATGAACGAGGAAAAGCCGGACGAAACGAAGATCAAAGAAAAGTTCGCGGCTATACAAACGCGATTCGTTGCCGCAGGGCTTGAGGGGCAGGAAACGGCATTCCCCCTCTCCACATCTGAGGCTCAAAGCAAAGAAGAGGCCAAAATGTGGGCTGAAAATCTGCCGGATGCAAAATAAAAACAACAACAAACATGGCTATTAAATTCGAAAAGACACAAGTTAAGGGCGGGTTCCCGGTATTCTGGCGCGGAGAGCGCGAAGTGCTGCCGGGGGATTTCGCCGTGAAGGGCACCTATCCGGAAGGCACGATACTCAAAGAGGGAACGCCTATCAAACTCGATTTCGAGAACATGGAGTGCACCATCTGCAAATCGGCACGAATCGTAGAGGGCGGTACCACAACCAAACCGCGTGTCATCAAGGGCTCTATGTTCCAGATCAACGATGCCGTCAAAGTAGGCGCTTCCTCCGGCACCATCAATAGCATTAGCACCGCCAACGAATCATACGACGAAATCACATTAAGCGCAGCAATGACAGAAGCAGTAGCAGGCGCTGATCTGCTCGGAGGGGATGAAATTCCGGACGCCGTCATCGAAACGACAAAGGAATACACCAAGGCCAATGGATTTCCGACTGTCTCGGCAGCTTATGGGGCGCGAATCCTCAAGGATGTAGCATACCCCGTCCCCGAGACTTGGCTGCAAGGCTACAGTATGAAAAACAACCCTGAAATCAAGTACATCAGACAGTAAAAGACAGGTAAACAATGAGCGAAGTATATTATTCTTCTATTTTCAGCGAGCTGACCAAGCAGGTGCAAGCTCGCATCGACGCAGCATCTGAACTGCGCAAGCGCTTGTTCGACCAAAATGTCTACGAGCGTTTTTTGGAGTGGGATACTCCCACGGTAGGGTTCAATTTCGAAGAGATCATCGGATCGTATAATCTGGGCGTAGCAGCTGCCACCTTGGATTCGAAAGGCAAGGAACCCATTATGGGAACTGAAGGCCTGGCTACAATAGCCAAGAAAGTCCTCATTCACCAAATGACCCTACCGATGCCCATTGAAGACTATCGGAAGGTACTTCAGCTGCTGGATTCACGCATGATCTCAGATCAGGCAAAGAAACAGCAGCTCGTAAACCTCATGTGGGGCGGCGTTGAACGGGTCGTGGAATCCGTACAGGCCAAAATAGACATCATCTTCCTGGGTGCCCTCTCGAACAAAGGGGTATTTTCATTCACTCAGGAAAACAACCCCGAAGGAGGTGTGCGAGGCAATATCGACTATGGCATGCCGCAAGAAAACATCGCCACAGCAGATACACAGTGGACGGAGGGCAACATCGACACGGTCAATGTATTCGAGGATATCCAAGGCGTTGTCGATGCAGCTCAGGAGAAGGTGACCTTCGACCGCATCCTTCTGGATCAAAAGCGGCTTTCGTACATCCTGCGCAGCAAGAAGATGAAGCAGGTTATTTTCGGCACGGACAAATCATCGTCGCCACTTCTGCTGGCCAACCTAAACGAGTTTATGCGATCGAACGGGTTGCCCGTATTCGAGGTGATCCGACGGATGACGCGCATTCAGGACAATGGCAAGATCCGCGAATACAAACCGTGGAATGACAAGAGCCTCGTATTCGTGCCGGAGGGTCGTCTCGGCGTCATCAAAAACGCTTACGCGGATAACGAACTTCGCCCCGAGCCGGGAGTTGCCTACTCCAACTACGGACGCATCCGCATCTCGCAGTGGGGCAAAGGCGAGACGGACAACTCGAACGGCGTGGAGTTTACGAAAGCACAATCTATTTCGCTGCCCGTCATTACCGAGATCAACGGTATTTACTCGCTGAGTGTAGAATCGTAGAAGTGCATGACGGTAGCAGAATGCATACATCAGGAGTTCAGCATGGTCGGAACCATCTCCGACTATGGTGTTCGCCGCTTCGCCAGGGAATGGGGATACGATCCCAACTCCCTGGCGGGTAGCGACCATCAGCAACAACTAATCGCCAAGCGCGTATCTGAGTTCATCGACAGCCTGATAATGCACCCTCTGTCGGTAAGCGAAAACGGGCATTCGGCGTCCTGGTCTGAAAGCGCCATGAAGCAACGGGCACAACTGATGCTTCGGCAATATGGCATCACGCCCGGCGAAGAATTGAGCAGCTCTATTGGCCTGTCCTCGATAAAGGATGCTTCGAACTTGTGGTAATATGTATTTCGCGCCCCACATACTCTATTTGAGGATCGATCCTCCCAAACAATACGACGAACTGGGACGTCCGATAGCTATGTCCGAAAATGATGCATGGCAGGAAATAGGTGATTGTCGTTGCGACGACGACACAACCGTCCGCCTTGTATCAGAGAACGGGGAGGTGCGCCAATCGAAATACCACATCGTCTACGAAGGGAGAGGAGTACCCAAAGGAGGGTACGTGAAATGCATTGACAAGGCGACCGGCACAGTACGGGGCGAAGGCTCTGTGGCAATAGCCAAGGTAAACAACTATTTCAACGCTTCAGACCTTTGGATATGATTACAACGGGAGACGCGCGCAACATACTGTTCTCGGCGTGTAAGGGGGTTGGGATAAAGGACATGCACACTTCATGGGCTATCCCCGAGGGGAAAGTCAATAGAGAGCGTATCGTCGTCATCACACCACCCGAGCAGACGTCGGACACGTATTGGGAAAATTGCTTTGTTGCTGTAAACCTGTGCGTCCCGGACATCAAGGGAGAAGCGAACCTAAAACGGCTGGACGAACTCGAACGGGCAGCCAAGGCGAGATTCAAAGAATGGACATACGGTACTTATGACGGATCCGCATACAGGTACAGGTATGAGAATATCGGCCGCGAAGAAGATGTGAACCTCGGATGCCACTATATCTACATCAGAGTACTATTCAGAGTATTAAACATTAAAAACAACTAAAACAATGGCAAAAGTAATAGCAGTAGGAATCAAGAAGCTGTATTATGCAGACCCCGCGAAGGTCACAGGAGATCTTACGGGTACCCTTCTGGCAACCATCATTAAAGATGTCAGCACGAAACAGGTGGAGAACATCCACCAAGACACATGGAGCATCGAAGAGGAGGAGCCGTCTACGACGGAGTACAGGAATCAACTCACCAATGGCGTATATCGCCAAGACACCGAAATGGGTAACATTCAGATGTCGTTTACCATCGGGCAATACGACTATGAAACCAAGGCGGCTTTCATGGGCGGCACGGGGTCGGAGACGTCATGGAAACGTGCGAGAGGCGTCACGCGCATTGAAAAATGCATGATCGCCCTGACGGAAGACAACCAGTATTGCGTCTTTCCGAAGGCCTCGGTTATCGCCCGTAACACCAATAATGAGGGAGCCGTAGGTATCGGTGTAGCAGCTGCTGCCCTGGAACCAGACAACACGGCGGTCTCGTCGGAATATTGGTTCGATTCTTCGGAGGTGAACGTCGAATAAGAACCTCCAAGCCATCAGCAGTCCAGGGGTGGGAGGCGTGTGCCCCTCACCCCTATTTCTTAAAATCAATCTTATGAAATTGGAGTTTATCAGTATCCGCATCGCATCGAAGGGATACACTGTATACAAGATGTCCCCCATGACGGCAACGCGCATCATGACAGTGCGGGATGTCAACAAAGATCCGGACGAGAGTAAGGCATGTATATCGGCGATGGCGCATAGTATAGCCTTGGCGGTTGTCGGCAGCCGCAACATATTCGCGGGTGTCAGGGTGTGGTTTTTACGCCGCAGATTCATGAAGCGGGGCACATTCAACGAGTTGTTCGACTGTTACCAGAAAATACTGCTGATGATACCCCTTGAGGATATTGCCTCGGTTGCAGCCGTAATGGAGGGATTGTCCGCAACAATATCCAAAGACCATGAGTAAATCGGCGGATATTGTCGCCAGGTCATTGCTGAATACGCATCATGTGTCGGTAAAGCTCGGGGTGCTGAAATTCCGGGTATACCAACCGTTCGTGAAGGATTTGGCAAGGGCATTCGCCGGAGGGAAAATAGACGTTTCGATCTCCGGAAGGCAAAAATATTCCATGGAAACAATATCCAAGCTGCTTTTTCGGCGCTCATGGTGCCAAAAACTATTCCTGTGGTACGCCAAGCGGTATGCCACCTGTGAAGAGATTTCCGCCGCGACCATGAAAATAGCCGACATCGTATCGGGCAAAGACTTGTTCGATTCGGTGAAGATCGACAAAACACGCCGGAAAACAGTGTCTGAAACCGTCGGGAATAATACGATAACGGGCATTATTGCAACGATGATGGATCAATTGAACATCTCCTACAACGAAGCCTTCCAAGGCATAAACTACCCTACCATGCTACTCATGATGACCGACAAGGTGCGCACGCTCGTAGGGGACGAGGAAAAAATAGTGCGGGGATCGGGCGCCGATATGGCCCGGAGAAGAAACAATAAGAAAAGAGGCAATAAAGAGCAGCAATGAGCGCATTATCATTCAAAATAAACGCGGAAACCGATAAACTCAAGAGTTTTATTACCATGCTTGAGCGGTTGCGGCATGTACTGGCCGAAATCCCGGACAGTACAAAGGAATTCGACGTCATAAACCGTAAAATTGGCGAGATGGAGGCGCGTGTCGAGCAGACAATGCGCAAGATCGCCCAGATGGAGCAGCAGGCAATGGATGCGGCGTCCAAGGC